>Ga0070740_10000423_pt1 | contig 92542 bp, 71 predicted proteins | sample Coa_R2_FD_67286 | JGI IMG/M metagenome (GOLD analysis project Ga0070740, IMG submission 67286) | Surface soil microbial communities from Centralia Pennsylvania, which are recovering from an underground coalmine fire - Coalmine... | ecosystem: Environmental > Terrestrial > Soil > Unclassified ... | reverse complement strand
CGCATCGGCATCGGCGCGCAGATGATCGGCCTTGCCCGCGGCGCGCTCGAACACGCCCTGCGCTACACGGCGGAGCGCACGCAGTTCAAGCAGCCGATCAACCAGTTTCAGGCCGTCCAGTTCCAGCTCGCCGAGATGGCGACCGAACTCGAAGCCGCGCGCCTGATGGTCTATAACGCCGCGCGCATGAAGGACGCGCGCCTCCCCTTCGTCAAGGAGGCGGCGATGGCGAAGCTCTACTCGTCACGCGTCGCCGAGCGCGTCGCGTCGAAGGCGATTGAACTCTACGGCGGCTACGGCTTCGTCAAGGACTACCCCGTCGAAAAGCTCTGGCGCGACTCGAAGATCGGCGCGATCTACGAGGGCACTTCAAACATGCAGTTGCAGACCATCGCCAAGCTCATCATAGGAAAGTGAGCGGTAAGCAGTGAGCAGTGAGCAGCGTTTTAACTGCTCACTGCTCACTGCTCACGCACAAGTCATGGCGTCTTCGAGACTCGACATCCTGCGGATGATGCACGAGAGCGACCCCGACAACACGGCGGTCATGTTCGGGCTGGCGAAGGAGTACGAGAAGGCCGGGCGCTTCGACGACGTGATCGAGACGCTCGCGAGCTACCTCGAACGCGCCGACGACGAGGGCAACGCCTACGGGATGCTCGCCTCCGCTTATCTTAAGACCGGCAGGCGCGAGGCCGCGCGCAAAGCTTACGAGCGCGGCGCGGAGGTCGCGCTCGCGCACGGCCACCCCTCGATGGCCGAGGACTACAGGTTCGCAATCGAGTCGGAGTTTGAAGACTAGCACTAATTATTCATCGCAGAGGTAATAAACATGGCGACCGAGATAAAGGCGCGCGAATACCGGGGCTTGAGTCGCGACGAGTTGGCGGGCATCTACCGGACGATGTACCTGTCGCGGCGGATTGACGACAAGGAGATTCAGCTCAAGGGGCAGAACAAAATCTTCTTCCAGATTTCGGGCGCGGGTCACGAGGCCGTGCTCGTCGCCGCGGGGTTGGCGACGCGCGCCGGTTACGACTGGTTCTACCCTTACTACCGCGACCGCGCTCTCTGTCTGCAACTCGGCATGACCGCGACCGAGATGCTGCTCTCGGCTGTCGCCGCCGAGGCGGACCCGAACTCGCACGGTCGCCAGATGCCTTCGCACTGGGGACACAAGCGGCTGAATATCGTCTCGCAGTCGTCGCCGACGGGGACGCAGTTCCTCCAGGCCGTCGGCTGCGCCGAGGCGAGCTACCGCGCCTCTCTCGTCGAAGAGCTGAAGGAGCGCGTCGCCGGGTTCAAGGGCGACGAGATAGTTTACTGCTCGGCGGGCGACGGCACGACGAGCGAGGGCGAGTTCTGGGAGGCTCTGAACACTTCGAGCAACCTGCGGCTCCCCGTCGTCTTCCTCATCGAAGACAACGGCTACGCCATCAGCGTCCCCGTCGAGGTGCAGACCGCGGGCGGCGACGTGTCTGATCTCGTCAAAGGATTCCCCGACCTCTTCGTGCAGAAGTGCGACGGCACAGACCCAATCGAATCACTTGAGGCGATGCGGCGCGCGGTCGAATACTGTCGGCAGAGGAAAGGCCCCGCGCTCGTCCACGCGAAGGTGATTCGGCCCTACTCGCACTCGCTCTCGGACGACGAGAAGCTCTACCGGCCCGACGAGGAGCGGACGAGCGAGTCCGAGCGCGACCCCGTCAAGCGCTTCGGCGCGCTGCTCGTGGACGAAGGCGTAGTCACGCAAGAGGAGTTGCAGCAGATCAAGGGCGAAGTTGACCGCGAGGTGAACGGCGCGGCGGACGCTGCGCTCGCCAGCCCGCAGCCCGCGCCGGAGACCGCGACCGAGTTCGTCTTCTCGCCCGACGTTGACCCCGCGTCGAAAGAGTTCGACACCGAAGAGGGGGCCGAACTCTCCGGCAATCCGGGCACGATGGTTGACCTCATCAACCGCTGCCTGCACGAAGAGATGGCGCGCGACCCTTCAATCGTCGTCTTCGGCGAGGACGTGGCCGACGTTTCGCGCGAGCAGTACATCGAAAAGGTGAAGGGCAAGGGCGGCGTCTTCAAAGTCACCGCCAACCTGCAACGCAAGTTCGGCGCGGCGCGCGCCTTCAACTCGCCGCTCGCCGAGGCCAACATCGTCGGTCGCGCCATCGGCATGGCGACCCGCGGACTAAAACCCGTCGTCGAGATTCAGTTCTTCGACTACATCTGGCCCGCCTACCACCAGATCAGAAACGAACTCGCGCTCATGCGCTGGCGTTCCGGCAACGAGTGGAAGTGCCCCGTCGTCATCCGCTGTCCCGTCGGCGGATATTTGAAGGGCGGCGCGGTCTATCACTCGCAGTCGGGCGACACCTTGTTCACGCACATCCCCGGCCTGCGCGTCGTCTATCCGTCGAACGCGCTCGACGCGAACGGCCTGCTGCGAACCGCGATCCGCTGCGACGACCCCGTGCTCTTCCTCGAACACAAGCACCTCTACCGCCAGACCTACAACAAGTCGGCCTATCCGGGCGACGATTTTCTGATCCCGTTCGCGAAGGCCAGGACAGTGCGCGAGGGGACGGACTTAACAATCGTCACCTACGGCGCGCTCGTCCAGCGCTCGCTCGTCGCGGCGAAGAACGCCGAGCAGCAGCAGGGCATCAACGCCGAGGTGATTGACCTGCGCACGCTCGCGCCCTACGACTGGGAGGCAATCGCGCGAAGCGTCCGCAAGACCAACAAGCTCATCGTCGCGCACGAGGACACGCGCACGCACGGCTTCGGCGCGGAGATCGCCGCGCGCGTCGGCGAAGAGTTGTTCGAGTGGCTCGACGCGCCGGTGCGACGCGTCGCCGCGCTCGACACCTTCGTCGCCTACGCGCCTCAACTCGAAGACGAGATACTGCCGCAGGCCGAGGACGTGTACCGGGCCATCACGGAGCTTTACGCGTACTGAAGGCGAGTTAAAGGCCGAGTGCAAAAGGCGAGGGGGAGGACGAAAGCCGAACGGCTCGCAGTCGTCCCCCTCGCCTTTTGCACCGCCCGCCCCGCGCTGCATAGCCGTACACAAATTTGTATCGTATCGTTTCGCCCGCCCCCGCCCCGACGCACACACCCCGCGCTAAGTCGTTGTCGTCTTTAACTTCCCCGCGGCGGCATGGTCGTTGCCAAACCCGTAAGGTTCTGCCCACGGCAGACGAGCAATGGAACAAGGGGAAACATTTACCAGAGGGGGGAATTTCTGATGAGCAAACGCTTGCTTCTCTTCGCAGGCAGTTGCGCGCTCGCGCTCGGCATGGCCGGCGCTGCTTACGCGCAGACGCCGACCACGACCGTCACGACCACACAGACGCAGGCCGTCCAGAACCCGGACGGCTCGTGGACGGTCATCCAGTATCCGGTTGACAAAGAAGTCGTGGTTGACTTCGCGCCGGGCACGACCTACGTCAACTCGCACGGTCGCGCGCGCATCGTCCGCCACGCCGACGGCACGGCCATCGCGCTCGACCTTTCGGGCCTGCCCGCCGACGCGACGGCGCTGAATCTTTACGCCGTTGACCCGTTCGGCAAGGTGACGCTGCTCGGGCCGGTCAACGTCTCGAACGGCGTCGCGCAGCAGACCTTCACGACGCCGATGGACAAGTTCATGCTGGTCTTAAGCCCCGACGCGAACATGACGACCTACGCGCCGGCGACGGCCTACGCCTTCCGCAGCACCGTGCCCGCCGGCCTCGCCGTCGTGCCGATGACGAGCGCCGAGGGCGAGCACGTCGCCGCGACGACGACCGCCGGCGCGACGACCGCGTTCACCGCGCCGATGCTGAACATCCCGACCTTCCACCGCGGCTCGACCACCGAGGTCAAGACGCGTCTCGCCGGCCCGCTGACCGGCGCGCGCGTCAACTTCATGATCGAGCCTCGCAAGGACGGCCCGACGACCATCACCGCGCGCTTCCACTCTTTGAAGAACGCGCCCGCCGGTCAGGAGTACGTCCTGTGGGCCGTGTCGCCCGAAGGCAAGTACACGAAGCTCGGGCAGGTCGTGAACCCCGGCACGCGTAACGAGGCCGAGATCAAGTCCGAGACTTCGCTCGCCGACTTCGGCCTGCTCGTGACCGTCCAGCCCGAAGGCGAAGCGCCCGCGGGCGATGTCGTCGTCACCGGCTACATGACTCCGTGACGGCGGACTAAAACGACTGACTGACGAAGACTCTTCCGCGTCGAAGCGTTCGGCGCGCGAGACGTTCGGGCGGGGCCGCTTCCCTTTCTGGGGGGCGGCCTCGACTCTTTTCATCCGAGCCTTCGCCCACAGGTTTTCCAAGAAAATCATCGCCGCCGACCCGTCGAACACATTTCCGTAACAATTCGGTTGACTTCACGGAAAATCAAGTCATAATCACGAAAGCGTCGCCCGCGGCCTCCCGACGCCGCACGACGCAAGAGTCGCTGTTGGGTTTCGACGGTTGAACCCCTCCCTGTGTGAGCCGAGAAGTTTCTGGCTCGAACAATCTTTCTTGAGAAGAAAGCCCTGAAGATGTTGAAACGCAAGCTGTCCCCCTGGCTGGCGCTGCCGGCTATTCTTTTCCTCTTCGCCGCCAGCGCTCGCGCCGAAGACTCGCTCCCCGAACTCATCCGCCGCGTCAAGCCTTCGGTCGTCTCCGTCATCACCTACAACGCCGCGGGCGAGGTCGCGCTCACGGGCAGCGGCTTCTTCGTCCGCCCCGGCGAGGTGCTGACGAACCTGCACGTCGTCGAGGGCGCACACCGCGCCGAGATTCGCACGTTCGAGGGCAAGGGCAAGACCTATCAGGTCAAGGGACTCGTTGACGTTGACGCCGACGGCGACCTCGCGCTCCTGAGCATCGACATGCCGGCGGAGCGCACGCGCGCGGTCGAGATGACGACGACGATACCCGACGAGGGCGAGAGGATTTTCGTCATCGGCAACCCGTTGCGGCTCGAAGGCTCGGTCGCCGACGGCATCGTCTCGGCGGTGCGCGAGGTGCCGGGTCTGGGGCGCATCGTGCAGATCACCGCGCCGATCTCGCACGGCAACTCCGGCAGCCCCGTCTTCAACATGAAGGGGCAGGTCGTCGGCGTCGTCACCATCCGCGTGATGAACGGCGAGAACATCAACCTCGCGCTCGGCGCGTCGCGCTTCGACGCGCTTAAAGAAAACGGCAACCTCACCAGCTTCGACGAGCTGGCCGCGCGCACGTCCAAAGAGGCGCAGAAGCCCGACTCGCTCTCCGACTGGTGGTATCGCACGGGTCTGAACTCGCTCTGGCTCGGCAACTACGACAGCGCCCTCGGCTACTTCGAGACCGCCGTGAATAAGAACCCGCAGCGGGCGGACGCGTGGATTCAGGTGGGCTTCTGCAAGGTCAAGCAGGGCAAGAATCAGGACGCGATCAAGGCGTTCGAGCAGGCCCTGAAGCTCAAGCCGAACTCCTACGAGGCGCTGAACAAGCTCGGCGACGCATACTACTACGCGGGCGACAACTACAAGGCGCTCGACTACTACAAGCAGGCCGTCGGGCTTCGGCCCGATCTCGCCGAAGGTTATTACAACCTCGGCCTCGTCTATCTCGAACTCGGCGACCGCGACTCGGCGGCGGCGCAGGCGCTCAAACTCAAGCCGCTCGACTCAGACCTCTACAAGAAGCTCTCGGACGAGATGGCGCGTTAAAAACGTTCACGTACATTCACGACTCACAAAAGGAGCTTTCCACTGATGACACCTTTCGATTCCGTCGCGCGCCGCCAACTGGAGGTGCGCTCTAATTCCGGCGCGCGCTGGTTCTTCGTGATCGCGGTCTTCTCGCTGATCACTTCGCTCATCGCGCTCACGGGCAGCCACTGGGTCTTTCTCGTGAGCCTCGCCGCCACGCAGATAGTTGACGCGATGGCGAGGGGAGCCGCGACGAACGTCGGCGGGGCCGCGTTCGCGGTCGCGCTCGCCTTCGACTTCATCGCCGCGGGGGTTTTCGCGGTCGTCGGCTACTTCGCGTCGAAGCGTCAGAAGTGGGCGTTCGTCCTCGGCATGGCGCTCTACGCCCTCGACGCGCTGCTGTTTCTGCTCATGATGACCTTCGCGGCTGACACGGGACTGATCATCGCCGTCGCGTTCCACGCCTACGCGCTCTTCCAAATCTTCCGCGGCTACCAGTCGTGCGCGCGTCTGGCCGAAATTGACGGGGCGAGCTTCGTCGCCCCTCCGCCGCCGCCCGCGCCGCAGACAATCTTGTAGGCCGGCCCGCTTCGGGAAAAAGAGAGGCCGCGCGCGATGTCTGAACGCATCGCGCGCGGCCTCTCTCTTTCCCGTGCGACTCGGACGGTCGCTTCGTTCGTCGCGCTTACTCGCCTGCCTGCTGCGTGAAGACGTTCTTGTCTATCTGCTGCGGGTTGCCGATGACGACGAACTGTAGGTTACGCATGTAGGTGTTGGCGACGCGCTTCACGTCCGCCGGCGTGACGGCGCGCAGGCGGTCGAGGAAGAGCGCGGAGTTGCGCCAGCCGCCGCCGATCAACTCGTACTGCGCGAGTTCGCCGGCCTGCGCCGCGTTCGTCTGCTGGCCGAGGTAGTAGCGCGTCAGGAACTGCTGCGCCGTTGACTCGATGTCGTCCCGGCTGATCTCCTGCGTCTGGAGCTTCGTGATCTCGTCGAGCATCACCTTGACGGCCTGGTTCGGGTCGTCGGACGTGACGTAAATCCAGCCGGTGTTCGCGGCCTGACTGCCGAGTTCGGCGTCGGGCGCGTAGGAGAGATTGCGGCGGACTCTCACCTCGACATAGACGCGGTTCTGAAGTATGGCCGAGGCGACGCGCATCGGGTAGATGTCGGGCGAGGTGAGCGGCGGCGCGGAGAAGACGCCCTGCACGTAGTTCGTCGGGATGTTGCGCTGCGTCACGGCGACGGTCGGCGTGCGGAACGTGAGCTGCGGCACGGGGTCGGCGTGGTAGTCGCCGCGCGGCAGTTTCCCGAACGACGCCTCGACCTTGCGCCGCACCGCCTGCGGGTCGAGGTCGCCGACGACGACCAGGAGCAGGCGCGAGGTCTGCATCATCTGCTGGTGAAAACGCTTCACGTCGTCGAGCGTCAGTTTCGAGACCGACGCGACCGTGCCGTGCGGGTCGTTCATGTACGGGTGGCCGGCGTAGGCGACGCGCGATTGCAGGACATCGAGGAACGAGTCGGGCGTGTCCTCCACCTGGCTGAGCGCGACGAGCTGGCGGTTCTTCACGCGCTGGAAGTCGTCGGGCGCGAAGCTGGGGTGGAGCGCGGCGTCGGCGAAGATGTCCCACGACTGGTCGAAGAAGCGCCGGGTCGAACCCATCGTCAGCACCGAGTAGTCGTAGTTGATGCCGAAGCTGATGTTCGTGCCCATGCTCGCGAGTTCGCGCCGGTAGCGCTCGCGCGGGTAGCTCTGGCTGGCCTCGGTCGCCGTGTCGAGCATCAGCGACTCGACGCCGGCGTTCTCCGCCGTCACGTTGCGCGAGCCGCCCTTCAAAAACAGACCGGCGACGACCGTCTGGCTCCCCTCGCGCCGCTTGACCAGAACCTTCAGCCCGTTCACGTCGAACTCGGTGACGAGCTTCTGCAAGTCGGAGATGTCGCCCGCCGAATTGGACGACGCGGCGGCGGCGTGCCCCGAGTCCGTGGCCTGCTTCGCAGACTTCGCGCCGTCGCCCGGCGACTGCGTCGCCGCGGCGGGCGACGACAGCGCCCCGAAGGCCAACGCGCACGCGAGCAAAGAGACGGCGGCGCGGCGCGAGTCGAGCCCGCGCGCCAACGTTCCGATTGATTTCAAAAACGAACTCATCCTTAAACTCCGTCCTGACTCTTCGGTCGAACTGCCGGCGGCCTTCCCGCCGCCCTTCGCCCGGAATAACTCTTCAGCGCCGGACTGATGAAGCCCCGCGCGGCAAAACTCACCTGCCCGCCGCCGCCGTCTTCGTTTGCGGCGCGCCGATCAAATCGTCGGTCGTCAAGCCCGAAGCCTTCGCCGACTCGTCCGACATCAAGGCGAGGCCGACGTGCGGCTTGCCCTGAATGTAGGTCGTGACGTAGCGGCTGATGTCGGCGCGCGAAGTGGCGCGCAGGCGTCGCAGGTAGCCGCGGAAGTAATCCAGCCCCGTCGTTGACCACCAGAAACTGATGACGTGCGAGTAGTCGTCGAGCTTCTCGCGCGAGTAGAGGTCGTCGGCCTCGACCAGGGCCTTCGCGCTCAGAAGCTCCTGGTCGGTGAAGTAGTCGGGGTCGTTGAAGTGCGCGATCTCGTTGTAGGCGGCGGCGACCGCGGCGCGCGCCTTGTCGGGCGTCGTCTGGATGATCAGGTTTATCGGCCCGACGTTGCGCTGCGTGTAGTAGCCGAAGCCGACGTTCGCGGCGAGGCCGGTGTCAACGAGCGCGCGCTGGAAGCGCGAGTCCGGCTGGCGCAGGATGAACGAGAAAACGTCCGCCGCGTAAGTCGCCGCGTCGTCCTTGCCGATTGAAGGCCCCTGCCAGCCGAGTTCGATGACGACGTTCTGCACGGGGCGCTTGATGATGTCGCCCTCGCTTTTGGGGAGCGGCGGGTGCTCGACGAGCGGGAACTCTTTGAACGGGTCAACGGGACGCCGCGCCCAGCCGCCGAAGAGGTCTTCCGACATCTTGAAGGCGTCCTGCGGAGTGATGTCGCCTGTAATCACGATGGCCGAGTTGTTCGGGACGTAGTAGCGCGACTGGATGAGGCGCATCTTGTCGGTCGTCGCGGAGCGCACGGTCTCGATGTTGCCGCCGGGGTTCTTCCGGCTCGGGTACTTGTAGAAGAGCTTGTCGTTCATCTCCTCGCCGATCTCGCCGAAGGGGTTCGACTCGTGGCGCTCAAGCTCGCCGATGACGACCTCCTTCTCCTGCGCGAACTGCGCCTCGTCGAAGGTCTGGTACATGGCCTGGTCGCGCATGAAGCGCAGCGCGACGGGGAAGTTCGGCGTCGTCGTCGTGAAGTAATACTCGACGACCTCCTCCTGCGTCTGGCCGTTATAGACGATGCCGAGCGAGTCGATGTTTTGCAGGTAGTCCGACTTCTTCGCCTGTTCGGGACTCACCTTGAAGAACATGTGCTCGAAGAGGTGCGACAGGCCGTTGAGTTCCGGCGGCTCGGTGAACGAGCCGTTGCGGACGGCCAGCTCGCAGGTGACGAGCGGCACGGAATGGTCTTCGAGGACGATGATCTCAAGCCCGTTCGGCAGGATTTTGTTGACGAGCGGCGCGGCCTCCGCGATGGGCGCCTGTGCCGCCGCGGCGGACTGCTGCGGCGGCGCGGGCCGCGCGGTCGCCGCCGTGCGCTGCTGCAATGGTGCGGCGAACGCGAGCGACGAAGCGAGGAGCGACGCGGCGAGCGCGAAGACAGAAAGATTGCGTCTGAGCATGTTTGACTTCATAAGACCTTCACGAATTTTCACCGGGGGACTGACGGCTCGGTTCACGCCGCCTGCGGGCGAGACTGTCGCTGTGCGTACCCGATTAACGTCCGTAGCTTTGGGTGCGATGATAACACGCCGGGTTGCTCCGCTCACAGCGCGAGGGCCAAAAGACAAAAGCGCGGCTACGGCGGCGGCCCGAAGGCTTCCGCCTTTTCGCTTTTGCCTTTATCATTCCCGCGCTCGCCAAAACCGTTCCGCCGGAGCCGCCCCAGATGAAGAGGATTTCGGTCGCGCTCGCGCTCCTTCTCGCTTCCCTCGCCTCGTCGCCGCTCGTCCCGCGCCCCGCGGCGCAAGTCGAGGTTGACCGCTCGCTCGAAGAGGAGATTTTCAAAATCAGGGCGATTGACAACCACGCGCACCCGATGCGCGCCACGCGCGAGGGCGAGCAGGACAGGGAGTTCGACGCGCTCATCCCCGACGTGCTCGAACCCTCGCCGCTGCCCGTCCGCCTCCGCCCCGACAACACGGAGTTCGTCGGCGCGTGGCGCGAACTCTGGGGCTACAAGTACGACGACATGACGGACGCTCACCTGCGCGAACTCGACGACGCGCGGCGGCGGGCGACGCGCGAGCACGGCGACGCCCACCCCGCGTGGGTTCTCGACAAGCTCAACATCGAGGTCATGTTCGCCAACCGCGTCGCGTTGGGGCGCGGACTCACGCCCGAACGCTTCCGCTGGGTTCCGTTCGACGACGCGCTCATGCTCCCGCTCGACTCCGCCGCCGTCCGCAAAGTGAATCCAGACTACGCCGCCTTCTACCCCGGCGAGGACTCGCTCTTAAAACGCTACCTCTCGGAACTGAAGATGACTGCATTGCCGGCGACGCTCCGCGGGTACACGGCGCGCGTCGTCACGCCGACGCTCGAACGGCAGAAGAGCGCGGGCGCGGTCGCCGTCAAGTTCGAGGCCGCCTACCTCCGCGCGCTCGACTTCGCCGACGCGGACGAGGCGAGCGCCGCGCGCGTCTATGCGAAGTACGCGCGGGGCGGCGCGCCCAACGCAGACGAGTACAAGCCGCTTCAGGATTACCTCTTCCGCTACATCGCGCGCGAGGCGGGGCGACTGGGGATGGCCGTCCACTTTCACACGGGCGCGGGCGTCGGCGGCTACTTCGGCGTCGCGGGCAGCAACCCCCTGATGCTCGAACCCGTCTTCAACGACCCCGCGCTCCGCAGGACGAACTTCGTCATGCTCCACGGCGGCTGGCCGTTCGCCGATCAGACCGCCGCGCTGCTCCTGAAGCCGAACGTCTATGCCGACTTCTCGCTTGAGACGCTGCTGCGCTCGCCGCGCGCGCTCGCCGGAACCTTGCGCGTCTGGCTCGAAACCGTCCCCGAAAAAGTCCTCTTCGCCACGGACGCCTTCGACGAGACGCCGGAGGTCGGCTGGGAGGAGACGGGCTGGCTCTCGAACCGTTCGGGGCGCGAGGCACTCGCAATCGCGCTCACCGGCATGATGCGCGACGGCGAGATCACGCGCGCGCGGGCCTCGGAGCTTGCGCGCATGGTCATGCACGACAACGCCGCGCGGCTCTACGGGATTAAGTAAAGAAGTGATGAGTGATGAGTAAAAGCCTTTGCTTTCTCTCGTCACTCATTACTCATCACTCATCACTCATCACTTTTCATATATCCGTCCTGTGTATGTCGAGCATCCGGCTGGCGCGCTCGGAGGCGAGCGCGAAGTTGGGGAGGACGCGGAAGGCCGTGAGGCCGACGGCGACGCGGTCGCCGACGTTGAGCGCGGTGGCGCTCGCTTCGGGCTTCGTGCGCGTGACGAAGATGGGGATGCCCAGACTCTTTTCGGGCGTGTTAATCGTCACGTCGTAGAGCGGCGGCTCGCCCTCGGCGGGGCGGCGCGCGATGAGGTCGAGGCGGACGGTCAGGCGCTCGTATGCGCCGACGAAGTGCTTCTCCTCGACCACGCCGTTTGAAAGCCTCCGGCAGCCTTCGGGCAGCGCGCCGGTCAAACTCAGGCACACGTCTTCGGGGCGGAAGACGAGCTTGACCGATTGCCCCTCGCGGAAGCGCGACGACTGCTCGCCCGCCTCGATTGTGGCCGTGCCCAGCTCGACCCGCCCGCCCGACATGACGCCGAGCAGCAGGTTCGCCGCGCCGAGGAAGGTCGCCACGTACTCGGTCTCCGGCCTGTTGTAAACCTCTTCGGGCGTGCCGACCTGCTCCAAGTGTCCGGCGTGGAGGACGGCGATGCGGTCGCCGAGTTCGAGCGCCTCCTCCTGATCGTGCGTGATGAAGACTGCCGTGACGCCCACTTTGCGGAGCAGCGTGCGAATCTCGCGGCGCAGGCGGATGCGCGTGTGCGCGTCGAGCGCGCCGAACGGCTCGTCGAAGAGGAGCACCTGCGGCTCGTAGGCGAGCGTACGCGCAATCGCCACGCGCTGCTGCTGCCCGCCCGAAAGCTGGTTGGGGTACTTCTTGCGGTGGTCTTCGAGGTGGACGAGTTCGAGCAGGCGGTTGATCTTCTCCTTGCGCGCGCGGCGGCGCACGCCGCGGATGCGCAGGCCGTAGCCGATATTCTTCTCGACGGTCATGCGCGGGAACAGCGCGTAACTTTGGAAGATGACTCCCACGCCGCGCTCGCGCGCCGGGAGTTCCGTCACGTCCTTGCCGTGGAGGATGACGCTTCCCGAATCGGGCTGTTCGAGTCCGGCGATGATGCGAAGTATCGTCGTCTTCCCCGACCCGGAAGCGCCGAGCAGAACCAGAGCCTCGCCCGCCGCCACGTCGAAGCTCACGTCTTCGAGCACGCGCGTCTTCTTAAAACTCTTGCTCAGGCCGCGCACGCTCGCGGCGATCTCGACCGACGGCGTCTCGTCGCGCGGCTCCGCCTGCCCGCCCGCGTTCGCGTCGCGCGTCCCCGTCGCCCCGTCCTTTGACTGTTTCGGCATCATCGGGCGCCGCAAGCCTCACTTGCCTTCGAGCCAGTCGCGCGCGAAGAAGAGCGTGAAGAAGATGACGAAGGAGAAGAGCGCGAGGACAATCGCGACGGCGTTCGCGGCCTCGACCTGCCCCTCGTTGAACTTCGAGAAGATGTAGAGCGGCGCGGTCTGCGTGCTTCCCGCGAGGTTGCCGGAGACGAGAATCGTCGAGCCGAACTCGCCGATGGCGCGCGCGAAAGTCAAAAGCGCGCCCGTCACGATAGCCCCGCGAAGGCTCGGAAGCGTCACGTGCCAGAACGTCTGCCAGCGCGTCGCGCCTATCGTCGCCGATGCCTCTTCGAGCGAGCGATCCATCGTCTCGAACACAGACATCAACACGCCGAAGGCGAGCGGGAAGGTGACGAAGATGTTGGCGACGATGATCGCGTAGGGCGTGAACATTATTTGCACGTCGTCCGGCAGATACCGCCCCAAAATCCCGTACGGCCCCCACAGAAGCAGCAGCGCGAAGCCCGCGACCGCCGTCGGTATCGCCGTCGGCAGAGAGATGGTGACGATGATCGCGGTGCGCCCGAAGAACATGTAGCGCGACAGAACGTATGCGGCGAGCAGCCCGAAGAGGACGTTGAAGAGCGTCGCGTAAAAACTCGTGACGAGCGAGAGCTTCAGGGCGAAGACGGCTTCGGGCGCGGTCAGCGCCGCCCAGAAGTTTCCCAGGCCCTGCCTCGTCCCGAAGATGAAGATCGAGGCCAGCGGCAGAAGAACCAGCGGCAGCATCAGCAGGATGACCATGCCGAGGCTGAACGGCTTGACCGCGTCGAAGCCGCGCACGTGACGCATCGTGGCGATTGCTGTACTCATGTCGTCACTTCTTCTTCACCTGATTCCGCCAGACTCCGTTAATGACTTCCGGGTAAGCCCGATCCCAGCCGCCGAAGAGTTCGACCGTGAAGGGCTGTTCGATGTGCGCGAGGGCGGGGTTCGCGTCGTTGAACTCTTCATGCGTGACGGAGCGGAAGTTGTATTTGACGAAGGACTGCTGCGCCTCGTCGCTCCAGAGGTACTGCATGAAGGCGTCAACGAGCGGGCGGTCGTCCGCAGGGACGTTCTTGTCAATGACGACCGCCGGGTGTTCGCTGAAGATCGTGGCGGGCGGGACGACGACCTCCACGGCCTCTCCCGACTGCTTCATCTGCAAGCCTTCGAGTTCGTAGGTGATGAGCGCGTCGCCGTAGCCGGTCTCGAACTGCGTGCGCGCGGCGCGAGCCGAGTCGGGCGTTGAGAAGACGTTGCGCCAGACCGACTTCAAAAGCCCGACGGCCCGCTGCTGGTCGGCACCGCCCGTCTCGGCCTGCGACTTCTTCAGCTCCGAGCCGTAGATGGCGAGGATTGACCACTGCGCGCCGCCGGAGCCGTCCGGGTCTGGGTGGATGAGCCTGACGCCGGCTCGCGCGAGGTCGGGGAAGTCGCGGATGTTTTTCGGGTTCCCCTTGCGGACGACGATGACGAAGGGCGTCTTGTTGACGATGCCGCCGAAGGGCAGCGACTTCCAGTTCGACGTGACGAAGCCCGCGCCCGACAGGCGCTCGACATCGCGCTCGATGGAGAAGAGTCCGACCTGCGCGCCGACGCCCTGAAGTATCTGGTTCGTGATCGTCTCGGAGCCTGCGTAGGAGGTCGTGAACTTAACGTCCTCGCCGTGCTCCTGCTTCCACTTCGCGGTGAAGGCGGGGATGACCGACGCGTCCATCGCCTCCTTCATCACCGAGAAGCCGTAGAGCGTTACCTGGCGACCGCCGCGGCGCGCGCCCGTCGGCGATTTCGGCAGGCACGCGCCGAAGGTGAGCAGCGCGAGCGCGAGCAGGGCGGCTGCGGCCCGCGCCCTTCGCCCGACTTTCGGATGTACTCTGCCCCACGCGGCGTCTCTCATCGTCAACAATCCCCCGCGACTTCCCCGACCCTCTGGCGACTTAAAATTTCGGCTTCTATAACACACTCCGCGCCGTTTCAGAAACCTTTTCGGGCGCGTCGTCCGCCGCGTCGCCGCCCGAACCCGCCCGTGCCGCGCGGAATCTTTACTTCTTTTTACAAAGTTTTCGCGCGGCGGCGCCCGGACTGGCTTTCGCGCCGGGCGCGTTTTGTGCGATGCTATGGCCGCACGGAGCTTTCTAACCGGCAGGCAAAAATTCGGAGAGTTGAAAAGATGAAAAGACTTTTACTGACTGCTTTCGCGGGCGCGTTCGCCGCTGCGACGCTACTCTCGGCGTGCAAGGCGACCGACACCGCGGGCAACGTAAGCGCCGCGACGACCGCGCCTCAGACCGCCTCGACGCCGCCAGCCAGCCAGAACGAGGCGCGCCGCGTGACCGTTGACGAGTTGAAGAAGATGCTCGACGCGGGCCAGGCGGTCGTCTATGACACGCGCGCCAAGACGGCCTACGACCAGGAGCACATCAAGGGCGCGCTCTCGATGCCCGCGGGCGAGGTCGCGGATCGAATGGGCGAGCTTCCCAAGGACAAGACCATCGTCTTCTACTGCACTTGACCGAACGAACACACGAGCGCCGGTGCGGTGCTCACGCTCAAGTCGAAGGGGATGGAGAACGCCGCCGCTCTGCTCGGCGGCATGAACGCGTGGAAGAGTCAGGGATTGCCGATGGAAGGCGGCGGCGCCGCCAATAGCAACACGCAGAAGTAAGTGGCCGACGCGGGACGTGAAAAGGCAGCCGAGGAAGTCGGCTGCCTTTTTTCTTTACTTGCCGCGCGCTCGTGTGTAAAACTCCGCGCACGCTCGCCGCCAACAGCGCGGCGATTTTGACCACAAGCGCAATTCTTAAATCTCAAAGCAGGCGGAGGCAGGACTTTGCTTCGAGGACTCTTTCGCACCAAAAGCCTTGACGACATACTCTCAGCCGCGGGCGGCCCGCAGTTCTCTTTAAAGCGCACGCTCGGCGCGTTCAACATCACGCTGCTCGGCATCGGCGCGATCATCGGCGCAGGGATTTTCGCCACCGTCGGCACGGCGGCGGCGGGCGACGCACAGCGTCCGGGCGCGGGGCCTTCGCTGATGGTCTCGTTCGTCATCACGGCCATCGTCTGCGGCTTCACGGCGCTCTGCTACGCGGAGTTCGCCTCGATGGTTCCGATCTCAGGCTCGGCCTACACGTATTCTTATTCGACGCTCGGCGAGTTGGTCGCGTGGATCATCGGCTGGGACTTGATCATCGAGTACGCGGTCGGCAACATCGCCGTCGCGATAAGCTGGGCCAACTACTTCCGCACGCTGATGCACAACCTCGGCGTTGACATCCCCGCCTGGCTCTCGACCGACTACCGCACGGCGATGGCGCTGCGGGCCGCGAACCCCGCGGGCTTCGCCGAGCAGTTCGGCGGAGCGCCGCACCTGTTCGGCTACCCGATAATTTTTAACCTGCTCGCGCTCGGCATCGTCGCGCTCATCACAGTCGTTCTCGTGTGGGGCATCCGGGAGTCGGCAGGCTTCAACGCCGTGATGGTCTTGATCAAGATCGTCGTCCTGCTCTTCTTCATCGGCATCTCGCTCTACTACGTCTCGCCGACAAACATGGAGAAGAACTGGCACCCGTTTCAGCCGAACGGCTGGCACGGGACTTTCACCGGCGCGGCCCTCGTCTTCTTCGCCTACATCGGCTTCGACGCCGTCTCGACCGTCGCCGAGGAGTGCCGCAACCCCGCGCGCGACCTGCCCATCGGCATCATCGCGTCGCTCATCATCTGCACGATTCTTTACGTCGTCGTCGGCGCGGTCTTCGCCGGCCTGATCCCTTACAGCGAACTCGTCACGAAGCTGACGACCGAGCAGGCCGAGCCGCTGACGATGGCGCTCGACCGCGTCGCGCCGCCCGGAGTCACGTGGCCTTCGACCATCGTCGCCTTCGGCTCGGTCATCGCGCACACCGCCGTGCTGCTCGTCTTCCAGCTCGGACAGCCGCGCATCTTCTTCTCGATGGCGCGCGACGGACTTCTCCCTTCGACCTTCGCGAGCGTCCACCCGAAATTCAAGACGCCGCACGTGACGACCATCCTGACGGGCGTCTTCGTCGGCGCGTTCGCCGCCTTCGCGAGCATTGACGAGGTGATTGACCTGACGAACATCGGGACGCTGTTCGCCTTCATCCTCGTCTGCCTGGGGATCATCGTCCTGCGCTACAAAGACCCGGGGCGCAAGCGACCTTTCCGCGTGCCGCTCGGCCCGTGGCTCTTCCCCGTCCTCGGCGTCGTCTCCTGCTTCTTCCTGATGGTCTATCTGCCGCCCGCCTCGTGGTGGCGCTTCGTCGGCTGGCTGATGCTCGGCTTCTCGATTTATCTCTCCTACGGCTACACGCGCAGCGCCGTCGGCGCGAAGCTCGGTCGCCCGACGCGCGCCCCAATGCCTTTGAAGGTCGCCGCGCTCGGCTTCTTACTTGTTGCAATCGGACTCTTCACCATCCCGCACGACCTCGGCCCGGCGGCGCTCATCCAGACGGCCAGCGACACACTCGCCGACCGCCACAACCGCGCTCTCTACGGCCTCATCATCATCTTCGTCGGCTTGGTCATGGGCATCGCGGGCGCTTCCGTCGGCGCGCCGCGCGACGCCAACAACGTGACGAGCGCCTGATGATGGCTCAGAGTCCGGCCTTGAGGTCGTTGTAAAGAAGTCTGTGAAAAAGATGCTCGCCGGCCTCGCGCCGGACGGAGAGGCGGCCCCGTTGGTAGGCGCGCGACGTGAGGCCGCGCTGTACCGACTTGCAGATCGAAACGTCCTCGTCCTGAATCCGCTGTCCGACGTTGATGCTCGCGAGGTTGCGCTCGCGCGCCGCGTCCGACACGTCGGCGAAGTAGAAATCGAAGACGACTTCCGTCTTGTCAACGCCGCGCGGGATGACGAGGTTCGTGTCCATCACGCCCTCGTACCAGTTGAACATGAAGTTCGGGTAGAGCCAGTAGTACAGGGCGCGCTCGCCTCGCCTGACCGCGCCCGTCTCGGCCTCCGCGCCTTCGCTCACGACCGGGCTTGATTGCAGGCAGAAGCGCTCGCCGTTCTCAATCGTGTAGTTGCTGTAATCGAGGACACTGTCCAAACCTTTGTGCAGGTACGGCACGTGGTAGCCGCCGTCGAGGTAATTGTCGGTAAAGACCTTCCAGTTGCAGTCGAACGAGTAGCGTCGCCGCTCCATCCAACGCAGGCCGCGGAGGTTCAGCGGGCGCGCCTGCCCCGTCAACTCCGCGCCCAAAAATTCTTCGAGCGTCGGGCCGCCGCCGTCCAACTTCACGAAGACCCAGCCTTCCCACTCGCCGCACTCGACGGGCACAAGACCGCTCGACGCGCGCTCGAACCCGCACACGCCCGCGAAGTCCGGCGTCCCCTTCAACTCGCCTTCGAGCGTGTACGTCCACCCGTGATAAGGGCAACGGAGGACGCGCGCCTCGCCTTCGTCCTCAGTCATCACCGCGGCGGCGTGATGACGGCACACGTTGAAGAACGCGCGCAACACGCCGTCGCCTCCGCGCACGACGACCAGCGGCTCGCCCCCGACCTCGCACGTGACGTAGCGCCCCGGCTCGCCCAACTGGTCGGCGCGCGCCGCGAACTGCCACGAGCGCGCGAAGACAGTCTGTCGTTCAAGCTCGTACACGCGCGCGTCCGTGTACCACGCCGCGGGGATCGTCCAAGCCTCCGCGAGCGGCGCGCGCGCGTCGTAGCTCTCAACAATCTCTTCGAGTGAAGGATTCACAGGACGGGAGTCGCGGTCTTCCGCTTGGGGTTGAAGAACGGGGTCTTGACGACGGTCGCGGCGACGCGGTGGCGGACGGCCTCGACCGTGTACTCGATTTCGAGTCGCGTGCCGGCGCGCGCGTGCTCGCGCTTGACGGTGGCGAGCGCGATTAATTTTTTGAGCGTCGGCGACCAGGTCGTCGAGGTCGCGCGTCCGGTCTGCGCGCCGCCGGAGTAAACGGGCACGGCCACGCGCGAGGCCGTCGCGGAGATGGCGGGCGGCAGTCCCGCCGCCTCGTACAAATGTTCGACCGCGGTCCAGTCAACTTCAATCCCGACGATCTCGCGCGCGTGCCCGCGCTTCCGTTCTTCGATCAAAGCCGACTGGCCGACAAATTTTCCTTTGTCGAGATTGACGAGCCGGCCCAGGCCCATCTCGAAGGGCGAGTACCGCTGCGACTCGATGAGCGCCTTCTTGCTGCCGTGGAAGTCAACGTCAATCAGGAGCAAGCCCGCCTCGATGCGCGCAACGTCGAGCGCGAGCATCCCCGCCGGATGAATGTCGAAGGCGCGGCCCGCTTCCACGAGCGCATCCCAGACGCGGACGGCCTCGCCCGAAGGAATCCAAATCTCGTATCCGAGGTCGCCCGTGTAGCCCGTGCGCGAAACCTCCACCCAGACGCCCGCGATCTCGCCCCGCGTGACGCGAAAGTATTTCAGGTTCTCGATGTCCGCCCCTTCGACTAATTCCCGGAGCAGGCGTCCCGAAGTCGGGCCTTGCAGCGCGAGCGCGGAGACCGCCTCGGAGATGTCTTCGATCTCAACGTCGAGGCCCGCGGCGTTCTGCGTGAACCAGCGCAAGCTCGGGTCGGCGGCAGTCCAGCGGTACGTGTTCTCGGCGAGGCGCGAGACCGTGCCGTCGTCAATCACCTTGCCGCGCTCGTCGCACCAGGGCGTGTAGATGACCTGCCCGACTTTGACCTTGCTCATGTCGCGCGTCACCACGCGGTCAACGAGCCGCGTCGCGTCCGCGCCGGTAAGCCTGTACTTGAAGAGCGGCGAGATGTCTATCAGCGCCGCGGCGTTGCGGATGGCGTTGTACTCGTGCTCGTGGTGCGGCTCGTAGGAGCTGACGGCGTAGTAGCCCGACCAGTCGCGGTAGCTCAGGCTCTCGCAGAGCGGAAACGTTCTCTCGTGGAAGGCTGTCCCGATTGGCATGAAGGAGTCCCGAAGCGTGTGATCTTCAAGAGCGAGCGATTGTCACGGCGGGCGATTATATGTATGCTGGCGATTCTTCCGTCAAGCTCCGAGCAATTCTCCGAACACATGAATCAAAGTTACGACGTAATCGTCATCGGCGGCGGTCACAACGGTCTGGTCAACGCCGCGTACCTTGCGCGCGCGGGCAAGAAGGTTCTGGTTCTCGAACGCCGGCACGTGCTCGGCGGCGCGGCGGTCACGGAAGAGGTCTTTCCGGGGTTCAAGTTCTCGGTCTGCTCTTACGTCGTCTCGCTGCTGCGGCCTGAGATTATCCGCGAACTCGACCTGCCGCGCCACGGGCTTGAGATTCTCCCGCTCGACGGCACGTTCACGCCGATGCCGGACGGCGACTACCTGTGGAGAGTCAACGACCACGCGCGGACGCGGCGAGAGATCGCGCGGCACTCAAAGCTCGACGCCGAGGCTTACGACGAGTACGGGAAGGCGATGGTCGAGATGGGCCGCTTCGTCAAGCCGATCATGGCGATGACGCCGCCCGACCCCACGTCGCTCAACGTCAAAGGTCTGCTCGACCTGCTCTTCCTCGGTCGCCGCTTTCAGAAGCTCTCGCCGGAGGACAAGTACAACCAGGTTCAGTTGATGACGATGAGCGCGGTTGACTTCCTCGACCAGTGGTTCGAGACCGACGTGCTCAAGGCGACGATGTCTGCGTCGGGCATCATCGGCACCTTTCTAGGCGTGCGCTCGCCGGGCACGGCCTACGTGCTGCTTCATCACTACATGGGCGAGATTGACGGGGCGTTCCGCTCGTGGGGACTGGCGCGCGGAGGCACCGGCGCGATCTCGAACTCGATTGCGGAGGCGGCGCGCGAGGCCGGGGCGGAGATTCGCAACTGTTCGCCGATTGAGAAGATCGTCGTGAAGCAGGGCCGCGCGACCGGAGTCGTCCTCGCGAACGGCGACGAGATTTCCGCGAAGGTTATCTCTTCGAGCGTTGACCCGCGGCTCACATTTATGAAGATGGTCGGCGCGGAGCATCTTCCGTCGGAGTTCGTCGAGGACATCAGCCGCTACAAGTTCCGCGGCTCGTCGGGCAAGGTCAACCTCGCGCTCGACGGGCTGCCGGACTTCAAATCTTTGCCGGGCGCGGGCGCGCACCTGCGCGGCGCGATCTCCGTCTCGCCGAGCGTCGAGTACATGGAGCGCGCCTACGACGACGCGAAGTACGGGCGCTTCTCGCGCCGTCCGTACATTGACATGGTCATCCCCAGCCTGACAGACCCTTCGGTCGCGCCGCCGGGCAAGCACGTCATGTCGTGCTTCGTGCAGTACGCGCCTTATCATTTGAAGGAAGGGACGTGGGACGAGCGGCGCGAAGAGTTCGGCGACACCGTCGTTGACACCATCGCCGAGCACGCGCCGAACATCCGCGATCTTGTGCTCCACCGGCAGGTCTTGACGCCGCTCGACCTCGAACGCGAGTTCGGACTCACAGAGGGCAACATCTTTCAAGGCGAACTCACGCTCGAACAACTCTTCTTCCTGCGCCCCGCGCCGGGCTGGGCGCAGTACCGCACGCCGATTCGCAACCTCTACATGTGCGGCTCCGCCACGCACCCCGGCGGCGGCATCATGGGCGCTTCGGGGCGCAACGGCGCGTTGAAGATTCTCGACGATTGGAAATAAGAAAGACTGAAGTGATGAGTGATGAGTGACGGGTGATGAGTTTGAAGGCCAGCGGCTTTCGACTCGTCACCCGTCACTCATCACTCGTCACTCATCACTCATGCCGAACACACAAGACAGAATCATTATCATCGGCGCGGGGCACAACGGACTCGTCGCCGCGTGCTATCTCGCGAAGGCGGGGCTTCGGCCACTCGTTCTCGAACGCCGCAGCGTGGTCGGCGGCGCGTGCGTGACGGAGGAGTTTCATCCGGGCTTCCGCGTCTCGACGCTCGCGCACGCGGCGGGGCCGCTGCTCCCGCAGGTCGCGCGCGACCTCGCGCTCGAACGGCACGGGCTGTCGTTCATCACGCCGGGTGTTCGAGCCTTCGCGCCGTCGCCCGACGGTCGCTCGCTGTGCATCTACGAAGACGCGGAGCGCACGGCGGAGGGACTGAAAAAACTCTCGGCGCGCGACGCGGCGAAGTACGCGGAGTTTCGAGAGAGCTTCGCGCGCATCGGTCGCGTGCTCGCGCCGCTGATGTCGCAGACTCCGCCGTCGGTTGGCAGCCCGACGCTCGGCGACCTCTGGCAACTGGGCAAGCTCGGCAAAGACTTTCGCGGCCTCGGCAAAAAGGACGCATACCGACTGCTGCGCTGGGGGCCGATGGCCGTCGCAGACCTCGTCGCCGAGTGGTTCGAGACGGAGCTGCTGCGCGCTGTCGTCGCCGCGCGCGGAATCCACGGCGCTTTCGCCGGCCCCTGGTCTGCGGGGACGAGCCTGGGTCTGCTCGTGCAGTCGGCCTTCGACGGCCACGCCGTCGCGCCCGCTTCGTTCGTCCGCGGCGGCATGGGCACGTTGACTCAAGCGCTCGCCGAAGCAGCGAAGTCGGCGGGCGCTGAAGTACGTGCGGGCGCGGGCGTCGAGCGCGTGCTCGTGAAAGACGGGCGCGCTGTCGGAGTCATGCTGGAAGGCGGCGAAGAGATTCCGGCGCGCGCGGTCGTCTCGAACGCAGACCCGCGCGCGACGTTCCTGCGTTTGATGGACGCGACGGAACTCGGCCCCGACTTCCTCGCGAAGATTCGCAACTACCGCTCGACGGGCGTGGTCGCGAAAGTCAACCTCGCGCTCGACGCGTTGCCCTCGTTCGCCGCGCTGAAGAACGCGGGCGCGGACGCGGTCACAGAATTGTCGGGGCGCATCCACGTCGGCCCGGACATTGACTACCTCGAACGAGCCTTCGACGCCGCGAAGTACGGCGACTTCTCGCCCGCGCCTTACCTCGACATCAACATCCCGACGCTCGCCGACCCGACGCTCGCGCCCGCGGGCAAGCACGTCATGTCAATTCATGTTCAGTTCGCGCCTTACAACTTGAAGGAAGGCGACTGGGACTCGCGCCGGGACGAACTCGCCGACGCGGTCGTCAAGACTCTTTCGACCTGCGCGCCGAACGTCGAAGACTTAATCGTCGGGCGGCAGGTCATCACACCGCTCGACCTCGAACGCGAATACGGTTTAAGCGGCGGCCACATCCACCACGGCGAGATGTCGCTCGACCAGTTCTACACCTTCCGCCCCGTCATCGGCTGGGCGCAGTACCGCACGCCGATACGCGACCTTTACCTCTGCGGCGCGGGCGCGCACCCCGGCGGCGGCGTCACCGGCGCACCGGGCGCGAACGCGAGCCGCGAGATTCTGAAGGACATGAAAGGTTGACGACTTGAGGAGTCGGTGCGCTTCTCAACCGACACATGTGAGCAAGCTTGCCGGGCGCGGCTACACCCTGTCCTTCACCCAGCGCTTCACCATCTCCACCGCGAAACGGCCCTCGGCGTCGAGTACGTCGTGCTCGCGCAGCCACGCACGCGACGCGGGCGAGTCGGGCGGCGTCTCGCCCGCGGCCAGCGCGCGCAAGATCGCCTGACCCTCCGCGCCCGCGTCGCTCCAAACGTTGGCAAAATACTCGCCGCCGCTCACGAGCGCGCGTGCGACAGCCTCCTCCACGTCCGCGGGCGTCGCCTCCTTGCGCTGCCGCTCGTTGAGGTGCTGCACCAGCTCGAAGGCCACGGCCTGCGTGAGAAACGGCTGGCATCTCGTCGCCGCGACGACCGCGTCGAGCGCGCCCGGCGCGTACTTCATGTCGAACTCCGGTATCGGGCGCGTGAGCAGAAGCTCCACGTCCTCGCGCCCGAGGAAGCTGACGCGCACGCGCCGCGCGCTGATGAAGCGGTCAGTCCACTCCGGCCCAAGCTCCTGAAACGTGTGCGCACCCGTGAACATCAGAACCACGCGAGGCCGGTGCTGTAGCGTGTGCCTCAGCGCGTCCAGGAACGCGCCGCCCCAACCCGCGTCCAGCGTCGCCTGCAAACGCTCGTACTCGTCCAGACACAAAAGCGCGCGCATCCCTTCCGGCATCGCGCGCTCGACCGCATCCAGCCACTCGTCGAAGACCGCGAACGGCTCGCGCTCCAACTTCGCCGCCGTCAGCGGCTCGACCCGCACGTGCCGCCGCCTCAAGCCCTCGCCGCACGCGCGCGACAGATACCGCAGCAACGTCGTCCTGCTCTCCGTCACCGCCGGGTTCTGGCAATCCACGACCGCCGGCGCGAAGTCCGGCCCCAACAGCCGCGGCAGTTGATTCAGGATGCTCGTCTTCCCCATCCTCCGCGGGCCGTGCAGCAACAGCGTCGGGGCCTGCGCCGCGCCGAGCACGCTCGCTTCGATCTGCCGCACGATGTCTTGCCGACCCGTGAAGACGTTGTGCTCCGTCTCCCTAACGGGGCTGCCTAAGACGAACGGGTTTGGAATTTCCCGCTTTGCCTCGGCTAGGGACTTGGTTATCGCGCGCTCCGCGTCCAGCAAGCTACGCCACTCATTCGTAACCTGTAATAAACGGGGCGCGAAACGTCCACGCGCGGCGATTAATGTGCGCTGTAACGCGCCGACTTCTGTTACCGCGTGCTCCAACGCCTCATTCTTCCGGTAAGCGTTGTAAAGAGTCAGGTACTGGCCGACGTATTGCGCTATCCGGTCAAGGCGGGAGAGTGTCGTCATCAACTCGCTCGGCAATTCGGCGGGCGCGTCCGTCGTCCAGTTAAGTTTTTCGGTGACGGCAGAAAGTTCCGACACAGTCGCTGCCTTCAAATCAGCGATTGCAACCTCCATGAGTGCGTTGAAGGCGATACGACGCTGCAACGGTCGTTCGGCGGCCACGACAGCGACTTCCCTGAACCCCTCGTCCCTGTTTTTTTGCACCAGTAGTGCAAGTAGCCTACTGACGAAAGGCAGCGGCAGCCATATAACTTCATTCCACCTCACGGGACACCACCGCCATGCACGCACCAGTTCCTGCGGGTACCTACGCCCGGTTAGATACGTGACCGCGGACAGGCTTACGTCGAACGGGTACGTGAGCAGGCGGAAATAGGTCAGCCAAAATAATAGCGGGAAGCTGATGGCGAAAGACCCGCCGGCAGCGGCACCCGTTGCCACGCCGGCGAGCATCGCTATCGTTGCCCCGAACGCCAGACCGAACGCCGCCCCGCCCGCGACCCCAAAGGCTAAACCAGATTCTGGGCTGAAGGTCACGCCGAATGCGATTCCCGCGCCCAAACCGCCGGCGATGCCGAAGGCTAAGCCCACTGCCAAGCCTGGGCCGACCCCTAGATGCATCCCGCCTGCCATGCGGAGCCAGTACACGACCATCACGGCCCCCGCCACGGCCAGCGAAAGGGCTACGGCGACCGCGACTACGATGGCCGACCTTATCCCGCCTTCCTTAGCAAACACCTTGCGAAAGATTGTGCCGGACGAGATGCCGAGCACTATGGCACCGACGACCGTGACGGTCGAGCTGACCGACATACCGCCTGCCATACCAAGCGCGACGCCGAGCGCCCAACCGCCGAAAATGCCACCCAAGGCCCGCGAGACTCCGCCCACCGCGCCGAACGCCGCGCCGCCCGTTACGCCGAAGAAAGTCCCCACCCATGAAGGCCCCCACTCGAACGGAAACCCGTAAGACTTGCACAGATAACCTGCGGTCACGTTCGCTAAGACGTTGAAGGCGACTACCCACGGGGCGAACTTAAGTAAGTATTTTATTCGTTCGGGGTAACTCCGATTCGGGCCGCCATGCCCGAAATGCTCCGCCTCCCGCTCGAACTGCGTCGGCAAACAGACGAGGTGGTAAAGTTGCCGGCCCGATGCGCGGAAATAGCTCACGAGTTGGTTAAGGTAGTAGTTCATCGCCGGAGCGTGCTCACCATGCAACCGGGATGTGGGCTTTCATATCGTCGGCGACCTGTCGGAGGGCGGCGAGGAGAGTAGTACCATCCTCCTTCGCTTCGAGAACGTGGAAGCAGGCCACTTGCAGAGCGAGCGGGTGGCCTTTGGCGAAGTCGAGAATCGCGCGACGCTCGTCGTCGCTGAATCGCGGCACGCCAGCGCGGTAGAGGTTGAGGAAGTCTGAGGCGTCGGCGGGCGCGAAGGGGCCGAGGCGGAGGAGCGGGAAGGTGTTGTAGAAGGGCGAGGTCGGGTCGCCGCGGTCGGTCAGTTCGCTCAAGGGGCGCTGCGAGGCGGTGACGACGGAGAGGCCGCGCTGGGCGCAGGAGCGGAGCGTCATGAAGAAGTCGCGGGTGAACTCGTCGCGGCGCGCGGTCAGTTCTTCAAACTCGTCGAGGCAGAGGACGGGACGCTGGCCGCCGTCGAGCGCGGCGTCAACGCAGTCGGCGAACTCGGCGAGCGTCGCGGGCGGCGTCGCCCACTTGCAGCCGCGCGAGGCGAGCGCGAGCCAGCCCTTGAGCGTGTAGCAGCGCGGGTCTTGCAGGTCGAGGTAGGCGACGCCCGCCGCCGCGTCCCACGTTGGTGCGGCGCGCTCGACCTGCCGGAGCAGAGACGTTTTGCCGATGCGGCGCGGGCCGACGAGTTGGCAGTTTTGGCGTCCGCGCAGATACGAGCGGAGCGTGCGCTGTTCGGCGTCGCGGTCGAAGAAGTCCGAGGCGTTCGTGATGCCTGCGCGCCAGATGAAGGGGTTGGGCGTGGACTCGAAGGGGACGAGCCATTCGGCGAGGCGGTAGATGTCGGGCTTGTCCTGCACGCCTTTGAGCTTGTCCGGTTCAACCTCGACCCGCTCCGCACGAGCTTCGCGCGGGTTCAACTCCTTCGACACCTTCTCTGTGAAGTAAACCTCGCCCGCGGGACAAGCGGAGCAGACGCGCGCGGCGAGGTTGGCGGTGTTGGCGCGCAGGTCGCCGCCTGCGAGGACGACGGCCTCGCCGAAGTCTATGCCGACGTGGAGGTCGAAGCGGAGGCGCTCGTCCGCCTGCGAGTCGTTCCTTTCTTTGACGCGACGTTGGAGAAGGAAGCCGCAGCGGACGGCGTCGGCGCATGATGTGAACTCGACGAGGTGGCCGTCGCCGGTGTCCTTGAGGATCGTGCCGCGGCACTGTTTGACCGCGTCGGCGGTGAGGTCGTCCTGCTCGCGCGCGACCTGTTTGACCTCGGCGGGCGTGCGGCGGGTCATGTTCAGCGTGGAGCTGACCTGATCTGTGAACATGACGACTTTCAACTCGGTGGACATCCCGAACCTCCGTGTGCTAAAGGACGTGAAGAGAAAGCGGCCCGGCCCTGACTCCCGTGACGCGGCAGATGGTTTATCGCCGCCGCCCCGCATTGTCAACTTTTTTCTACGAAGTGAATATCGGAATCGGAGTGGAGAGATGAGAAAGAATCTTCGACGCGCCGCCGTCGTCCTCCTGCTCGCCGCTTGCGCCGCGCTCAGCTCGGACGCCGCCGGCCTCAAGGCGGACGCGGGTGGCGCGAGCGGCGTCGCGGGGCAGCAACGCATCGCCGACGAGATCATCGCGCGCGAGCGCGCCTCGTTCGAGGCTTGGAAGCGGAAGGACAAAGCCTTCTACGCCGACTACTGGGCCGAAGACTTCACCGAGTTTCTGCCTTCGAGTCCATACCTCGACACGCGCGAGAACATCCTGCCGAAGTTCGAGCAACTGTCCGAGCATTGGAAGATAGTTGATTACTCGATGTACAACCCGCGCGTGCAGGTTTACGGTGACACCGCCGTGCTGACTTACAACGAGATGATCTCCGGCACATACGACGGCCAGCCCTCGACCTACACGGGCAAGGTCACGATGGTCTATGTCCGGCAGGGCGGCGTGTGGCGTGGCGTCCACTACCACGAATCTGCTAATAAGTAGTCCGCTCCCGCTTCCCACAGAAGTGCCGCCCGCACATTTTCGACGCGGAGGAGAAACTGCATGAACGCCCTGCCCATCATCGTCGGCGCGCTGTGCGTGATGGCGATTTCGTACCGCTACTACTCGGCCTTCCTCGCCGCGAAGGTTCTCGCGCTCGACCCGCAAGCGCCAGTCCCTTCGCAGACGATGTACGACGGGCAGAACTACTACCCGACGAACAAGTGGGTGCTGTTCGGTCATCACTTCGCGGCCATCTCCGGCGCGGGGCCGTTAGTCGGGCCGGTGCTCGCCGCGCAGTTCGGCTTCCTGCCGGGACTCCTGTGGCTCGTCATCGGCGTAACCTTGGGCGGCGCGGTTCACGACTTCATGATTCTCGCGGCGAGCGTGCGTCGCAAAGGCAAGTCGCTCGCGGAGATCGCGCGCACGGAGATAAGTCCGCTCTCAGGTCTCGTCGCCGGACTCGCAATTCTTTTCATCGTCGTCATCGCGCTCGCAGGTCTCGGTCTCGTCGTCGTCAACGCGCTGGCCGAGTCGCCCTGGGGCACGTTCACCGTCGGTTTCACGATCCCGCTCGCGCTCTTGATGGGGCTTTACATGTACCGCTTCCGTGTGGGGAGGATTCGCGAGGCGAGCGCCATCGGCGTCGCGGGACTCTTCGTCGCGGTCATCGTCGGCGGCTGGGTCGCGGATAGTTCGTGGGCCGCGTCGTTCACTTTCTCGAAGAGCACGATCATCCTCCTGATGGCCGCATACGGATTCGTCGCCTCGGTGCTGCCCGTCTGGATGCTCCTGTGCCCGCGCGATTATCTTTCGTCGTATCTGAAGATCGGCACGGTCGCGTTTTTGATTCTCGGCGTGATACTCGTCCACCCGAACTTGAACATGCCGGCGCTGACGCCGTTCGTCCACGGCGGCGGCCCCGTGATTCCGGGCAAGGTCTATCCGTTCGTCTTCATCACCATCGCGTGCGGCGCGATCAGCGGCTTCCACGCGCTCATCTCTTCGGGCACGACGCCGAAGATGATCGCGCGCGAGACGGACGCGCGCATGATCGGCTACGGCGGAATGCTGATGGAGGGAGTCGTCGGCGTCGTCGCGCTCATCGCCGCGACCTCGCTCTTCCCCGGCGACTACTTCGCAATCAACACCGCGCAAGCGACGGACGCGCAAAAGGCGGCATACGTCCGAATGGTTGACACGCACGGCGGCGACGGCCCCGCCTTCGACCTTCAGCCGAAGGAGATTGACCGCCTCGAAGCCGAGTCGGGCGAGAAGAACTTGAGGGGGCGCACGGGCGGCGCGGTCACGCTCGCGCTCGGCATCGCCAAAATCTTCGACGGCGTGCCGGGCCTGCGCGGCCTGATGAAATATTGGTACCACTTCGCCATCATGTTCGAGGCGCTCTTCATCCTGACGACGATTGACACGGGCACGCGAGTGGCGCGCTTCCTCGTCGGCGAGTTCGGCGGTCGCTTCTACAAAAAATTAGGAGAGCCGACGTGGATGCCCGGCGCGGCGGTGACGACCGCGCTCGTCGTCGCGGGCTGGGCCGCGTTCATCTGGTCGGGTTCGATCTCGACCATCTGGCCCATGTTCGGCATCGCCAACCAACTGCTCTCGGCGGTCGCGCTCTGCGTGGCGACGACCATCATCATCAACTCGGGCCGCGCGCGCTACTGTTGGACGACCCTGCTCCCGCTCTCCTTCGTCGCCACGACGACGCTCGTCGCCGGCTGGGAGTCAATCACAGACATCTTCTGGCCGCTCGCGCAGAAGCCCGCCACGTCAGCGCAAGGCTACCTCGACACCGCCCTGACCGCCGCCCTCATGGCCGCCTCCGTCATCATCCTCTTCGACTCCATCCGTCGCTGGACGCGCGGTCGCCGCGGCGCGGAGACGACGGAGACGAGCGCGGCGGTGAGCGCGGCCTGAATAGAATCGCGAGCGGGATGAAACTTTGAGCCTGACGCTTTGAACTTTCCGCATTTTTCAGCCATAATGCCCGTCTTTTAGCGAGACCAAAAAAGGCCTGTGCGTAAGAAGCGGCACGTCCTCCCGCGCGGCTGTTGTTCGCGCGCGACTGCTTGCAGAGGCCCGCGTCGCCCCGGCGCGCTTTTCACTCGCCATTTTTTAGACGTACAGAAAGGAACTGCTCAGCTTGTTTACGATCTTATCGCCTACTTCGTCCGAAGGGCCGCGCACGCCGGCTCTCGCGCGCACGTCGCCCGGCGTCCGGCGCGCGGCGCTTGTTTTTTTGACAACGCTCCTGACCGTGGCCGCGCTCGCCACGTCCGTCCTCGCACAGCCCAACGGCGCGGGGCGGGGCAGCGGCGCGCCCGAAGCGCAAGTCCCCGGCGGCGAGGCCAACCTGCTCCTGCCCGACCTCTCTTCGGTCAAGTTCCTCGGCACGGACGGCCACACTCTGCTCCTGGTCGGACTCGTCGTCTGCGTGCTCGGACTCGCCTTCGGGCTGATGATCTTCACGCAGTTGAAGAACCTGCCCGTCCACCGCTCGATGCGCGAAATCTCGGAGCTGATCTACGAGACCTGTAAGACCTACCTCGTCACGCAGGGGCGCTTCATCATGCTGCTGTGGGTCTTCATCGGGGCCATCGCCGCCATCTACTTCGGCTTCCTCGCCGAGACGGTTGACGACGCCGGGCGGCTCGCGCACGGGTTCCCGCTCTTCAAGGTCGTCATCATCCTGCTCTTCAGCCTCGTCGGCATCGCAGGCTCCTACGGCGTCGCCTGGTTCGGCATCCGCGTCAACACCTTCGCCAACTCGCGCACGGCGTTCGCCTCGCTCGAAGGCAGGCCGTACCCGATCTACACGATACCTCTGAAGGCGGGCATGTCCATCGGCATGATGCTCATCTCGGTCGAGCTGTTCATCATGCTCTGCATCCTTCTCTTCATCCCGCACGACTACGCCGGCCCGTGCTTCATCGGCTTCGCCATCGGCGAAAGCTTGGGCGCGGCGGCGTTGAGAATCGCGGGCGGCATCTTCACGAAGATCGCCGACATCGGCTCAGACCTGATGAAGATCGTCTTCAAGATTAAAGAGGACGACGCGCGCAACCCCGGCGTCATCGCCGACTGCACGGGCGATAACGCGGGCGACTCCGTCGGGCCGAGCGCGGACGGCTTCGAGACCTACGGCGTGACGGGCGTCGCGCTCATCACGTTCATCCTGCTCGCGGTCGGCGCGGTGCCCGGCGTCAGCGCCGCGGCGCGCGCCACGCTCCAGGTGCAACTGCTCGTCTGGATTTTCGTGATGCGCGTGATGATGATCATCGCGTCCGCCTTGTCTTACTTCGTCAACGAGGCGGTCGCGCGCTCGCGCTACGCCTCCTCCGAGACGATGAACTTTGAAGCGCCGCTCACGTCGCTCGTCTGGATCACCTCGATCATCTCGGTCGTGCTCACCTTCATCGTCTCGTACCTGATAATCCCCTCGCTCGGCGGCGACACGTCGCTCTGGTGGAAGCTCGCCTCCATAATCACCTGCGGCACGCTCGCGGGCGCGATCATCCCCGAACTCGTCAAGGTCTTCACCTCGACCGAGTCGAGCCACGTCAAGGAGGTCGTCACGAGTTCGCGTGAAGGCGGCTCGTCTTTGAACATCCTTTCCGGCCTCGTCGCCGGGAACTTCTCGGCCTACTGGATCGGCCTCGCCATCACGGCCCTGATGGGCATCGCCTACGTCTTCAGCACGCAGGGACTCGGCGCGCTGATGGCCGCGCCCGCGGTCTTCGCCTTCGGCCTCGTCGCGTTCGGCTTCCTCGGCATGGGGCCGGTGACGATTGCCGTTGACTCCTACGGCCCCGTGACCGACAACGCGCAGTCGGTCTATGAGCTTTCGCTCATCGAGCAAGTGCCGGGCGTGCAGGATGAAGTCAAGCGCGACTTCGGCATCACGACGAACTTCGACCGCGCTAAGCACCTCCTCGAAGAGAACGACGGCGCGGGCAACACCTTCAAGGCGACGGCCAAGCCCGTGCTCATCGGCACGGCGGTCGTCGGCGCGACGACGATGATCTTCTCGATCATCCAGGTGCTTCGCGGCGAGGCCATCGCCGGAGCGACGCGCGGCGGCTTGACGGAGATGGAGGGTCTTCGCACTTTCTACGAGAACCTCTCGCTCCTGAACCCGCTCTTCCTGCTCGGACTCATCACCGGCGGCGCGATCATCTACTGGTTCACGGGCGCTTCGACGCAGGCCGTGACCACGGGCGCGTACCGCGCCGTCGAGTTCATCAAGGCCAACATCCGGCTCGAAGGCGTCGAGAAGGCGTCGGTCGAAGACTCGAAGAAGGTCGTCCAAATCTGCACGCAGTACGCGCAGAAGGGGATGTTCAACATCTTCCTGACCGTCTTCTTCGCGTCGCTCGCGTTCGCCTTCGTTGACCCGTACTTCTTCATCGGCTACTTGATTTCCATCGCGCTCTTCGGCCTATATCAAGCCATCTTCATGGCGAACGCGGGCGGCGCGTGGGACAACGCGAAGAAGATCGTCGAGGTCGAACTCAAAGAGAAGGGCAGCGACCTGCACGCGGCGACCGTCGTCGGCGACACGGTGGGCGATCCCTTCAAGGACACGTCGTCGGTGGCGATGAACCCGGTCATCAAGTTCACGACGCTCTTCGGCCTGCTCGCGGTCGAGCTTGCGCTGTCGGTCTTCCGTAGCCGCGGCGATCACACGCTCAACTACGTCCTGGCCGCGGTCTTCTTCCTCGTCTCGGCCTTCTTCGTCTGGCGCTCGTTCTACGGGATGAGAATCGGCGGCGGGGACGAACTTGAGAGGGTCGGCGCGGTCGGCGCGAGCACCGCGGGGGATTAAAACAGGGAGTCAGAAGGCAGAAGTCAGAATCCAGAATGCTCCGCAAAGTGGATGTTCACGCTGGCGTGTGCAGGATTCGATAGCAAGCCGTTTTCTTCTGACTCCTGACTTCTGAATTCTGACTTCTGGAGGTTCTGTGAGCACATACGCTAAAGCCGAAACTCTCGTGGGCGCGGTCGTCGCGCCGCTCGGTTGGGTGCGCTCGGTCGCGCTCGTCTTCGCGTTCAGCCTGCTCGTCGCGCTCGCGGCGCAGGTCGCGGTGCCGCTGCCGTGGACGCCGGTGCCGGTCACGGGGCAGACGTTCGCGGTGCTGCTGGCGGGCGCGCTGCTCGGCTCGCGTCTGGGCGCGCTCGCGCTCGTCGCCTACCTGGCGGAAGGCGCGGTCGGACTTCCCTTCTTCAGCGGCGGCGGGGGCGGGCCGCAGTTCTTCGCCGGGCCGACCGCGGGCTACCTGCTCGCGTTCCCCGTCGCGGCGTTCGTCACGGGCTACCTCGCCGAGCGCGGCTGGGACAGGCGCGTCATGACGGCTGCGTCGGCGATGGCGCTCGGCTCGGTCGTGATACTCGCTGGCGGGTGGGCTTGGCTCGCGGTTCTGACTGGCAGCGCTTCGAGCGCGTTCGCGCTCGGCGTCGAGCCTTTTGTCGTCGGCGACGTAATCAAGATCGCGCTCGCCGCCGCCGCGCTGCCGTTGGGGTGGAAGCTTCTCCGGCGTCGCGACACGCGCGGCGCGTGAGCCAGCTTCAAGTCCCGACGGGAGATAAAATCGAAAGCCCTTGAGACGATCAGGGGCTTTCGTTTTTTTTGAGACGGTCAAGGGCTTTCGATTTATCGAACGGGCGCTCAGCGTCTCCCGGCTTTCCGACACCGCGTGAGTTTGGAGGCGCGCGCGGGTAAAATGGTCGGCGATGAGAAAAGCCGTCTCACTACTCACGTTCGTCTTCGCCCTCGCCGCGCCGCAGGCTCTCTCCGCCGCGCAGTCGCCGCACAAGCGCGCGACGCGACACAGGCCGACCCGCCGCGCCGCGAAGTCAACCCCCGCAGACGCGAACAACGCGCAGGCGACGACGCAGCCGTCCTCTTCGCAAGCGACGGGACAGCAGTCGCAGCAATCGCAACAGCCGCCACAAACGTCTTCGCCCCAGGCGACGCAAACGCGGCAGTCAACCGAACAGGCGATTCCGCAGGTGCGGCTCGACGACCCCGTAGTCACGCCGCGCGCGGGCGGCAAGTCCGTGGACGAGTTGGCGTCGGAAGCCTTCGCGGCGTCGCTCAACGACGCGCTGCGCAAGCCGCTCGCGGGCGAGACGCGCGTCGTCGGCACGCTCACGCGCATCGAGTGCGCCGCCGACCGCCTCGTCTTCACGGTCGAGTCCGAAGCGTACACGCTCCGCCTGACGAGCCGCGACTTCGGCGACGTTCAGATCGTCGCCTACACGCCGCAGGCGGGCACCCAACTGAGTTGCGGCCCGCGCAAACTTCAGAGCCGCGCCGTCGTCACCTACCGCCCCGCGTCGGGCGCGAAGTCCGACGGCACAATCGTCGCGCTCGAATTCGTCCCCGAAAATTTCAAGCTCAGGCAATAGCCTTTCGGCGCGCGGGCCGTGCGCGTACACGAGCTTCGGGCCGCGCACGCTCGCGTGCATCGCGCGCCGCGCCGGCTGTTGTAGAATGCGCGGCATGAGCACGCACAGGCTGAAGGTTCGCTCCCGCGCGCGCGAGGAGTTGGTCGAGTTCACCGACGAAGTCCGCCGCGTCTTGCGCGAGTCGGGCGCGCGCGAGGGCGTCTGCGTTCTCTACGTGCGACACACGACCGCGGGCCTGACCGTCAACGAGAACGCCGACCCGGACGTTCCGCGCGACATGCTCCATGCCTTGCGAACCCTCATCCCGCAACACGGCATGGGCTTTCGCCACGGCGAAGAGAACTCCGACGCACACATCAAAGCCTCGCTCGTCGGCCCGAGTGTCACAGTGCCCTTCGCGGACGGCGAGCTTCTGCTCGGACGCTGGCAGGGAATCTTTCTCTGCGACTTTGATGGTGCTCGTGAGCGGGAAATCATCCTCACCATAATTTCCACAAAAGGTTGAAAACGCTGGGCTTCCACGTGCCCAGCTTGCAATCTGAGTTTCCCCTACTCCCCCTGAACCCCCTCGAACCCCTGTGTGGTGGACTCCGAATGGACATGACCGGGCGATGACCGGGAGCCTTCTTACCTGCCTGCAAAGTCAGCGGTCACCTAACGAAGCCCGCGCCGCGCCTATGCTGCATGACGAGTCTCGTCACCCGACTAGGACATAGCGCGGGTACCTTGAAGACCATTGTTGGGCTTCCCTAGCCCGCAAGCCGCAGCCTGCGATGTGCCTCGATATAAATCCCCTCTGGTTTGCGTTAGATTCGCGCAGGACAAAGCGCGCGGGCTGAAACATGGCGTGGGTCTTCTGAGATGCCCGACGCAATACAGGGCATTTAAACGCAAAAAGTAAAAAAGGTTCCTCGGAACCGAGCAAAGGGACATTGGGACTCCCTATAGGCGTGTCCCAATGTCCCTTCGCTGTAGGCTGACTGAGTGCGGCTGTTTTCAGCCGTAGAATGAAGGAAATTACCCAGCAGCGAAAAATTTCGCTAGCAGCCCTCCGCCCGCGCATCGGAGGAGCCTGCGCGCTGTACTTGCTAAGGGAAGCCCGATGGAGGGTTGTCCTATGGGTTGTTCCCCTCTCTTGGCTCACCCCTGAACCCGCCGCCTTTACCTTCTACGACCCAACCCGCGGTCTGACATGAGCTACGTGCGTAGGTATGACCCGCAGACCCCTCCTCCGGGGTTTTAGGAAGATACCCCCCACTTCACCAGCCGCGCCGCATCGCTCCTGACGACGGAAAGTGAAAGGGACATTGGGACACGCCTATAGGGAAGTCCCAATGTCCCTTTGCTCCTGCTCATGCCGCTACCGCTACGGCACAAGTTGAGCCTAACCGAGGAAGTCTGACAGCAGACTTGGTAACTCCGCGACCTGAGCGGGCTTGGTCATGCACTCCCATACCCTTAGCACTTCCCAGCCCATCTCTTCCAGTGCAGCCTGATTCCTCTTGTCGCGCTCGACATTTGAGAGCCGTTTCGTGCGCCAGAACTCAGCGTTAGTCTTTGGAACCACCCTCCCGTAAGGGCAATCGTGCATATGGAAAAAGCATCCGTGCACGAAGATGATTTTTCGGCGACTCCTGAACACCAAGTCGGGCTTGCCCGGCAGGTCTTTGCGGTGAAGGCTGTAGCGATACCCCATCCTATGCACCGTAGAACGCACAATCATCTCTGGTCGCGTGTTCCGGTTGCGGATGCGCGACATATTGAAGCTGCGCTGTTCGGGTGTCAGTACATCGGGCATGGTTCAAGCCAACTGTGTGCGAACGGTCATGACGAACTGCTCTAGGTTCAGCAGGGTAATGTCTCTCTCCTTCGGGTAGTCCCGATGCAGTTTGTGGGGCACTACGAGCGTAACGTTTGCGGCGTGCATTTCGTTAAGTTGGTTTCTCGAAATTGTAGGCTGAGTGGTGAGAATGTGCTTGATGCGGACTCGTTTGCCCTCATTCAAGACCTGTCGCCACCTGTCCTTGCAGGTCGTCTTCACCCCGACGATGAACAATCTGTCGAGCGGGTAGTTGTTGTCATAGTACGCAGCCCGGCTAGGGATTACCACGTCAGGCTTGCCATCAATGTTCGGGCGCATTTCGTGAGGGATGCGTGCGTCACGCAGCATGAACTCGACGTGGTTTTCCAGCGACCTGCCAGCCCTCGCCTTTCGCCTGTTCATAATGCTCGACGCCGTTTGGAGAAAGTCATCAACGTCGCGAAATACCCTCACGATTTCCCGCTGACAAATCTGTCGCTCGACAAGCCGAAAAAGCTGATACTCGGCGTCCATGCTTTTCATCAGCACATCATCTGCTGACATCGCGGCAAAGCGCCGGATACAGTCTGTTAAAGCCCGCCGCGTTTCTTCAGAAAAGCTACTAACACGGGGAAACTCAGTCAATGCTTCAGCGAACCGTCTGAAGTATCGGGCAACACACTCGTCCTCAGTCTCCGCTTGTGGCTCTCCCTGCTGATAGATACCCCACGACTCGTGTACTTCAACTCCAAGCGCCGCCTGTATCTCTTCGATGTCCTCTTCCAAGTCGAGGACGTAGGCAAGAAACTCGTCTTCAGTCTTCGGAATCAGCACCAGCAGGTCGCCAACCGTGTCATGAGCGAGGAAGGGAAAATCAGGACCAAATCGGGTTAAGCGATACTCGCTTCGCGTACCCTTCCCATACCAAGTCACCACTGACTCGGTAACAATATCGTCCTGCCACTCGATTGTTACGGGGTGCTTGCTGTTCTCGCCTTTCGTCGGCGGGTGAGGCGTGAACATCTGATAGACGGATTTCGGAAGGTAGAAGCCGCACTGATGCCCGCCCGTCAGCCCGACATCGTTGGGCGAGATGTATTTCAAGAGAGCGTTGCCGTAGCGGATTACATTCTCGATTGCCCGCCCGCAGAACGGTGATTGCATGGCGCTCCTTCAGGGGGGCTAGGCTGCCACGTTGGATTTACCTTTCAGCAGACAGCCGTTGCTGTGCCGAGTGAGTTGCCAGCACAGCAGAGCCATAACCTGACGCACGACCGCCTCAGCGACTTTCGGAACAATGGCGTTGCCGAACTGCCGATAAGCCTGCGTATCTGACACAACTATGGGAAGGTGGTCGGGGAAACCCATAATCCGCGCACACTCGCGGGGCGTCAGCCGCCTCGGATTCTTCCCGCGCTGTGGTATCAGGATTTCCGACCCGTCTTTGTAGTAGCGTGCGCTCAGTGTGCGGGTTGTCCCGTCAAGGTCAGCGAGTCCGAATCCGAAACCGTTTCCCTTCGCCCGATGACGTTCTGCATACGCCTGAAGGTAGTTCCACAGGTGGTCTGTAAGCGTATACTTCTTATCAGGATTGGGTTCCAGTATGTCGCGCAATTTCATGCGCTCACCCGCGGGCGCGCGCGGGTACTCAAAAGGGGGGGCACTGCCGAACACCCTCCTGTCGAAGCAAACGATGTAAACGCGCTCGCGGTGCTGCGGAACGTAGTCCTTTGCATCAATCACCTTGCTGAAGACCACGTAATCCAATGATTCGAGCGCCTCCTTAATGACTCGCCACGTCCGCCCCTTATCGTGAGACTGCAGGTTCTTAACATTTTCGAGAAGCACGACCGGCGGGCGCTTCACTTCGATGATGGACGCGACGTTAAAGAACAGAGTCCCCTGCGTCTCGCACTTGAAGCCATGTGCGTGACCGAGGCTCTTCTTCTTCGACACGCCCGCGATGGAGAACGGCTGGCAGGGGAATCCAGCAGCTAGAATGTCGTGGTCTGGAATGTCAGCCGCGTTGATTTTGGTAATGTCACCGTGAGGCGTTTCGCCGAACCAAGTCCTATATGTCTTTTGCGCCTGCGGGTCAATCTCGGATGAGAAGACGCACGTGCCCCCGATGCTCTCCAAAGGAATGCGAAAGCCGCCGATGCCCGCGAACAGGTCAATAAAGCTGAAGGGGATGCGTTCGACCAGAGAGGGTTCGATGTGGCTCGGCTCAAAGGGAAGAATCGCCTGCCCGTTACTGCCTTCACGGGCTTGTTGAAGAACGGAAATGACGAACTCCTTTTGTGTCATATGCCGCTGGCTTCGTTCTTCTTGAATCCAAGAACGAATCTGCTCCGGCACGTCTCTGACTAGAAGTTGTCTGCCCATTACTGCCTTTCGCTGGGAATTATTGATATCACGACCGGCGCGGTGGATGATATCAAATTTTCCCAGCGAGTCCAGCATTAACTTTCTAATTTAAGGCTTTCGTCTCTTCCACTGGGTCTTGAAAACCAGCTTCTGCTGTTTCCAGTTTGCCAAGAGTAAACCCATCAACCGCACACAGCCGCCCGCGCCACAGAAAGCCGTCTCCCACACTAGGAATATGAGAGTCTGAGGATACAAAAAATTTCGCGTTTCTCAGGTGGATAAAATTTCGGCTCTCAGAATGCTGTTGTTCGCTGGCAACACTTTCGTCATTGTCTGCTCCTACCTCTGAGAGGAACTCTTTGCTGTATGTGAAGGCGCTAATCAGTTGACCACAAACCAGCATTCCACCAATATTCAAGATTATGTCCAGTTGTCCCTGCATCAGCACATCCGGCTTATGCTCGTTCCGCTCGACGAACTTAATGAGCGCAACAAGAACATCATCCTTAGCATATGTACCATGCTCATCCTGACTGGCACCCATTCTTGATTCCCCTCATTTCTTCTTGTCCTGTTTCTCTTTAGGAGGTCTGCCCGGCTCGCCCTGCTCATAATTTACGATTTCTCTCCGGTACACAAGCGCCCGCCCCCCCACTTCAACTGAGCGGATACGCCCACGCCGCACAAGGTCTTGAATCGCTGCCCTCGTCACGCCACGCAAGCGCGCCGCCTCCGCTTGGCTGATTAAGTCCGCCACCTCGCTACTCTCTTGCCCCGTTTTTTTCTTCGTCACCTTATAGAAATTCCTTGACAAGTGATAGGAAATACGGTTAAAATCCTATCAGTTCGGAAGGGAAAACGCAAGGTGAAGGGGCAGCGAAGATGATACGGCTAGTTAACGCGAAACAACTTAGCAAAGCAACGGAGCGGGCAAAGGCAAGCAGGCTGTTCGTGCAGCCGTCGAGCCAGCTTCGGCAGTACCACGTCACTAACCGCGAGAACGGCGCGCGGTACACAGTGGACTTCTTCATCAAGGACGGCAGGCGGTTCGGGCACTGCACGTGTTTGGCGGGGCGCAATAACATCGCCTGCAAACACCTCAGTGCGGCGGCGGGTTACCACGTTGCGAGGATGGCGGAGCGGGCGGGTCAGTAAGCCCGACAACGGCTGACCCTCGCTAGAGGACAACGAGCAGAAGGAAGAGAGGCAGATGCGAAGACTGCAACTGATAAAGCCCGGCAGGGCGAACGGCGGGAACGTCGAGTTGATAACAGTGAAGGAAGCGGCGAACCTCTTAGGACTCGCAGAGAACACCATCCACAACGGCGGCGCGGGTACCTCGCGGTTAGAGCGGCGGCGGTTCGGTCGGGCGGTGCGACTGGTGAGGCAGGAGGTCGAAGCCTTTAGGGACGGAGAATATAGGCAGGCAGCGTGATGAGCGGCAAAGGGACATTAGGACTTCCCTATAGCGATGTCCCAATGTCCCCTTCTCTTTCGAGCGGAGAACACACCAATGAAAATAGACCAGAAATACGTCGCCCGGTTGGGGCGCAAGATGTGGGGCTACGACGGTCGCATCGTCGAGAACAAGCGGAGGGTCAGAGACTACCGCTTCTACACCAAAAAGGAAGCCGAGGATGCAGCCGCCACGCTCGTCTCGAAGAATGTGGAGCGCGATTACGAGTGGACGCCCCGCAGTCAGAAAACCACGCTGCTCGCGGCGTGGGAGTCCTTCAAGCAGAAGTATGAGGCGAAAGGTGCGGGCAAGGACTACCGATACCGCCGCAACATGGACTTCATCATCAACATGATTCGCCGCACCTTCGTTGATGAGTTGGGCGCGGGCTTCCTTGTGCGCGACGTGAAGACCAAGCACCTCGTGGAGTGGGCGCAGAGGATGGAACAAGACCCTTCGACCTTGAACGCCTATGCCCGCAGGCTGTCAGGTATGCTCCGCAACGCGCAGGAGACGTTCCCCGACCTCGTGACCTACAGGGTGCCGAAGATAGCGGGCTATGCGCCGAACCCCGACTTAACGAGGGGGCGCATAGTCAAGCCCGCAGAGGTCGCGCTTCTAGTGCCCGCGCTCTTGAACCCCGCGCCGCGCAACCCCAAAACCTCGGTGCTCGCCTACAGGCAGCGCGTGGCGATGTACCGTGACGCGGCGGACGTGTTCCGCATTGCGCTAGTCACGGGCATGAGGGCGAAGGAGATGTTCAGGCTCGCGGAGAGCCAACTCTCGCGCCACGCGAGGCGCATCGAGATAGACAAGACCAAGACGGGCTACAGTCGGCGCATACCCCTGCCCGAAGAGGTCGAAGCCATCTTAGACGCCCGCAGCCGCGACGGGCTGACGGACGGGGAACACTTCTTCCCCGACTTCTTCACCACACAGTTCTACGACTCGCGCATAAGACGGGCGCTCTTTAACGCCTGCGCGGAGGTCGGGCTGGTTTACCGGAGGGATAGGAAGGACGAGGGCTTCACGCTGCACGACGCCCGCGCGACATACATAACGAACATACTGCGCGGAGACGCGGAGAAGGGCATCAAGCCCGTGAGCATCGGGACGGCGATGCGGCTCTCAGGGCACAAGAGCTTGCAGAGCTTCCAGAAGTACGTGAGACTCATCGAGGAAGAGTTTGACGACGCGCCGCGCGCCGCGCTCGTGATGCTGCCCGAAGTGACAGGAGAGCTTCCCTCTTCGAGCCAGCGCGTGGTGGAAGCGAAGAACACAGTCAGACCCGACGTTGCCGCCCGTAGGGAGAAGTTCAAGAGTAAGTATCGCGGGCTGACGTGGGTGCCCGTGGAAGGGGTTTGGATGGTGCGAATCATGGACGGCACCAAGCGGAAGTTCGTCGGACTGTTCAAGGACGAAGAGGAAGGCGCGCGGGCGTATGACCGTGAAGCCCGCCGCATCCACGGCGCTGCCGCCGTCCTGAACTTCCCTTCCTCATCTGGCGACATCCGGCACAGAAGCCCGGTGAGCAAATACCACGGCGTGGCGTGGGACGCCGCATCGGGTAAGTGGCGTGCTCGTCTTACGGTCAACGGGAAGGTTCACTCGTTGGGTCGCCATGCGGTCGAAGATGACGCCGCCCGCGCATACGACATGGCTGTCATTCGCTTCGGCGTGGAGAGTGAGTTAAACTTCCCCGCCGAGAACTACCAACTGCGGGTCGTGGCGTAGCAGCCCGGTGAACCGAAAAAAAAAGGACATTGGGACACGCTTATAGAGATGTCCCAATGTCCCTTTCAAAAATTCGACCACTGTGCGCGCCCGTGAGAGCAGTTATCGCGGTCAGAGATGAAATGGACTCCGAACGGACACTTACTACCAATGTCCAGCCGCAAGTCCTTTAGATATAGAATATACGTGATGGTGCGCTCAGTTCTCTGCGAGTTCGACGGCGGGCGCGAGCGCGAAGTCGTGCTGACGATACTGCGCGCCGCCTGAGAGCGCGCCACGCCTTCACCACGCGCGCGACCAGCGCGGCCCCTTGTGGTCTTCGTCGCGCAGGCGCGTGCTGACGCCGGCGCGGAGTTCGAGCAGGCGACCGAAGAGCCAGAGCAAATCCGACAGGCGGTTAAGATAGGGAACGACGTGCGGGTTGAGTTCGACGCCCGACTCCGCGAGGCGCACGACGCAGCGCTCGGCGCGGCGGCAGACGGTGCGCGCAACGTCGAACGCGGCGGCGGCGGCGTGCTCGCCCGGCAGAGACCAGTCGGAGAGGATTCCTTCGGTCGCCTCGACGCGGTTGACGTGCGCGGTCAACGCTTCGACCATCTCCGGCGTGACGTAAGTCGTCGGCGATTCCTCGCCTCCCGCGGGACTCGCAATCGCGCCCGCGACCGTGAACAGCTCGCGCTGAATCGTCTTCGTCAACTCGCGCACTTCGGCGTCCTCGCAGATTGCGCGCGCGAACCCCAACGCCGCGCCCAACTCGTCAACCGTCCCGTAAGCCTCGACGCGCAAGTCCGCCTTCGACACGCGCCCGCCGCCGATCAATCCCGTCTCGCCCTTGTCGCCGTGTTTCGTCGCAATGCTCATACGCACTCCTTCGGAGTGCAGAGGTCAGAGATCGGGGGTCGGAGGTCAGTGAAAGACAAGATGTTTTCAACTGGCCTCTGACCTCCGACCTCCGACCTCTGCTTTTTTCACATCGCCGCGTATCGCTGCTGCCTTCTCAAAAGCCACAGGAAGACCGGCCCGCCCGCGAGCGCCGTGATCGCGCCGACGGGAAGCTCGCCCGCGCCGAGCGCGGTGCGCGCGACCGCGTCGGCAATCATCAAGAACGCCGCGCCGAGCACGAACGAGCAGGGCATGACGACGCGCACGTCCTCGCCGAAGAGGAGGCGGACAGCGTGCGGGACGATCAGGCCGACGAAGCCGATTGTTCCGCCCACCGCGACCGTCACGCCGACGACGAGCGACGACGCGACGTAAACGAGCCGCTCGCTGCGCCGGACGTTGACGCCGAGGCTCTGCGCCGTCTCCTCGTCAACGGCGAGCAGGTGCAGGTCGCGCGTCAGCGCCAAAAGCACGAGCCAGCCCGGAACTAAAAACAGGAGCATCCGCCAGACGAGGTCGAATCCGATCACGTCGAGGCTCCCGATCATCCAGCGCAAGATTTGCATCGCGCGCGAGTAGTCCGCGAAGTATTGCAGGATGACCACGCCCGCCGCCGCGACCGTGTTGACGACCACTCCCGCCAGCAGCAGCGCGCCCGGCAGGACGGTCGCGCCCGTCCGCGCGAGCCGATAGACGACGACGACAGACACGCACGCGCCAATGAACGCCGCGATGAAAACGAACGGCAGGCCCGCGACGCGCGCGCCCATCCCGAAGGCAATCGCCACGCTCGCGCCCAGAGCGCCGCCGCCCGAAACGCCCAGCGTCAGAGGCTCGGCCAGAGGGTTTCTGAACAGCGCCTGCAAAGCCGCGCCGACGAGTCCGAGTGACGCGCCGACGACGCCCGCCAACACCACGCGCGGCAAACGCAGCTCGAAGAAGATGACCCGCGCGCGCTCGTCCGTCCTCAAGGCGAGAAGGTCGAGCCGCTGGTATCCGACCCACAAGGCGAAGAGAGTCGAGACGACCAGCACGCCGCACAGAATCAGAAGCGCGCGCCGCAGCCGCACACCCGCCACGCGGGATTTTAGATTTTGGATTTTAGATTTTGAATTCAATGCCAACGTGCGCGCGCTGTCCATTCCGTCACCTCATTCTAAATCGCCAATCCGAAATCCAAAATCTAAAATCGCTAGAGTTCCGACCAGACGAACGTGCGACCGAACGCCCGGCGCGCGCGCACGTGCTCGTCGCCGTAGATTTCGGCGAGTGTGTCTTCGCGCAGGACTTCGGCGGGCGTCCCCGCAGCGACGACCTCGCCGCGGCTCATCGCGAAGACTTGATCGAACGCGGGGTCGAGGAGCATCAGGTCGTGCGTGATGATGAGCGCGGTCATGCCCTGCTCGTCGCGCAGGCGGCGCAGGTGTCGGACGAGTCCGGCGCGGTGCTTGAGGTCGAGCGCGGCGGAAGGCTCGTCGAGCAGAAGGCATTCGGGCTGCTGCGCGAGCGCGCGTGCGAGCGCGACCATCTGCCGCTCGCCGCCGGATAGCTCGGTGACGGGGCGCGATTCCAGGTGCGAGGCGTCGAGTTCGGCGAGCGCCGCGCGGGCCACCTCAACGTCGCGCGCCGACTCGAAGCGGAAGCGCGACGTGTAAGGGCTGCGTCCCGTCAGCACCACTTCGAGGGCGGTGAACGGGAAGACGGTCGAGACCGTCTGCGGCACGTATGCGACGCGGCGCGCGCGCACCCGCGGCTCGACCTGTACGAGAGGCACGCCGCCGAAGAGGACTTCGCCGCCTGACGGTTTCAGAAGTCCCGCGAGCAGCCGGACGAGAGTTGACTTGCCCGAACCGTTCGCGCCGACGAGCGCCGACAAACGACCGCGCACGACCGCGAGCGACGCGCCGCGCACGACCTCCGGCCCGCCGTCCGAGTACGCGAACCGCAGCCCGCGCGCCTCGACGAGCGCGCCCGCGTGTTCACCTGTTCCTGCTTCGATCAGCATTCCTCTTTCGGACGTTGAGATTCAAACAGGGATGGACAGGATGAACAGGATAGACGATTAGAAATTTCAAATTTGAAATTTCAAATCTCTAATCTGAAATTCTTTAATCCTGTAAATCCTGTCCATCCCTGTTAATAATTCTTTCCCTCGCCTCAAGCGTCTCACTTCTTCTCGAACGCTTCCGGGTGAATCAACTCGGCGAACTTGCGCGTGGTGTCGCCGACGAACTGCGAGGGATGAAGCACCGTCTCGTCGCGCAGTGCATAGACGCGGCCTTCGCGGACTGCGCGGAGCGTGGGGAGTTCCTTCCAGACGGCGAGCGTGTCCTCGTCGAACTGGCCGTTCTCCTTGTGCATCATCAGGTCAATGATCACGTCGGGGTCGAGCGCGACGACGGCCTCCTTCTGCAACTTCCCCCAGCCGTTGCTCGACGGCGGCGAGACGGGTTCGCCGCCCGCGGCCTCAATCGCCTGCGCGAGGAAGCTGCCCGGCGCGGCGGTGTAGATGTCGCGCAGAGTCCCCTGCACGCGGTCAACGACGCAGAGCACGCGGCGGCGCGGGAGGTTGCCGGTCGCGAGCCGCACCGACTCGATCTCGGCGCGCGTCGCGGCTTCGAGTTTCTGCGCGGCGTCGCGGTCGCCCGTCGAGTCGCCGACCAGCTCGATAGCCTTCAGCGCGTCTTCGAGCGTGTTGCTCGGCACGGCGAGCGTGCGGACGCCGAGCGCCTCGATCTTGTCTTTGACGAACTGCGACTGCGCGTCGGAGAAGACGACGAGGTCGGGGCGAAGGCTCGCGATCTGCTCCATGTTCGGGTTGTTCCAGCCGCCGACGCGCGGGAGTCTGTTCACGTCCGGCGGGTAGGTGCAGTAGTCGGAGACGGCGACGACGCGGTCGAACGCGCCGACGCCGTAGAGTATCTCGGTCGTGTTCGGCGAGAGCGAGATGATGCGCGCGGGCCTGCTCGACTGCGGCGCGTTTGTGCGCGTGCCGCCGCGGTTGCACCCGACCACGAGCAGCAACGCCAGCGCCAAAAGCCCCACGCCGAATGGAACGTAGGGGCAGGGCTTGTCCCTGCCCGTGTCCGCGTTGCAAATGGACGGACGGGCAGGGACAAGCCCTGCCCCTACGGCTTTATTCGACGCGTTACTCGAAATTTTCTTCATCTGACTCGACGACCTTTGACTCCGCTCGGTATGGGCAATGCCGGCAACTGCTCTCGCAGCAGTATCCGCGCTTCAGGTGATAGCGCGCGGTGAAGACCACGTAAGCGCCTTCGCGGTAGAAGTCTTCGCCCTCGACGAGCGGCGTCTGTTCGTTCGATCTTTCGGCGGCCTTCACCACACACGACTCCGAGGCTAGAAGTTGAAGGCCGCGCCCGCGCGCCCGTTGATGCGGGGCGTGAGAAAGCCGTTCTCGAAGTATTCCTGGTCGAAGAGGTTTTCGATCCTGCCGAAGAAGCGGAGCGAGCGCGACTCCGAAAGCGGCAGCGTGTAGCTCGCCGTCACGTCGGCGCGGCGCATCCCGTCGAAGCGGTAGGCGCGGCTCGCGAACGTGTTGTTGTCGAAGATGGGCGCGAGGTAGTTGCTCGTCGCCGTGAGGTTGAAGTTGACGGCGACGCGGCGACCGATGCGCTGAGTCGCGTCGAGCGTGAACTGATGATCGGGTATCGCGAGCGAGCGCAGGATGTTCTCGATCTGCGGTCGGCGCTGGTCGCTGTTCGTGTACGTGTAGGACGCGAACAGGTCGAGCGTGTTCGTCGGCGCGAACGTGCCGCTCAGCTCGACGCCGCGCGCGAGTCCGCCGCCCGTGTTGAGGAAGCCGCCGAAGATGCGCCCGAACGGGTCGTTCGGCGTGTCGCCGAAGCCGACGACTTCCTGAAGGCGCGTGTAGAAGTAGCTCGCCGAAAGCCGCACGCGGTTCGAGGCGAGCGACTGGTCAACGCCCGCGTCGAAGGCGATTGAGCGTTCGGGCGCGAGGCGCGGGTCGCCGAGCGGGCCGAAGTCGCCGCCGAAGAAAGAGGTGCCGAAGCGCTCGAAGAGCGAAGGCTCGCGGTAGCCGTTGCCGACGTGCGCGCGCAGCTTCGTGCCCGCCGAGCGGAAGAGGTACGCGACCGAGCCGTCGCCCGTGTACGCCGCGGGCGGCGAAGCGAAATTGATTCCGACGTAGGGCGCGAGCGAAGACGACGGCGTGAACTTCGGGGCGCTCAGGCTGAAAGTCTGCGCGCGGAACGCGGCGGAGAGTTGCAGACGGTCGTCGAGGAATCGAAGCTGATCCTGCGCGAAGAAGGTGTTGCTGCGCTCGCTCACTTCGACCGACGACGTGCCCGCCGCCGGCACGTCGAAAAATCTGTTCAGGTAGCCCTCGCGCTCGAACTCGTACCCGGCATTGACGAAGTTGTGCGGGCCGAGGCGGAAGTCCGCGCGCGCGTCGAGCGTGTTCGTCGAGCCGTCGAAGTTGTTGCGCGTCGGGCCTGACGGCGCGAAGAAGGGCGAGTCCGCCGGGTCGCCGGGCACGCCGGGGCCGGCGCGGAACGAGTTGCGCGTGACGAGTCCGTGGTAGGTGACGGAGTAGCCGAAGGACTCGGTCGGTCGCTGCGAGAACGTGAGAGCGCCTGAGAAGAAGCGACCCGCGCGCGAGTCGTCGGGGTCGTTCGCGCCGGGGAGGAACGTCGCGTCGCCGATGTTGAGATGGCTTATGCCGACTCCCGAATTGTAGCGGCGGAGTTCCGAGAGCGAGACGGGGCGCGCCGTGACGATGCCGCTCGCGGGGACGTTGCCGACGACCTGCGGGTCTGTGTTGAGTTGCGCGAACGAGTCGGACGCATAGACCCTCGCCGTCAGCGTCGCGGTCGGCGACAGGCGGAAGAGGACTCGGCCCTGCGCATTCGTCGTGCGCGCGGCGTCGTCGCCGTCAACGCCGCGCGCGACGTTGAGGTGCGAGACCGCCGCGCTGAAGACGACGCGCTCGGCCTCGCCCGCCGAACCGGAAAATTGCGCGCGCCCTCGGAGCGTGCCGAGGCCGCCGCCTTCGGCGAGAAGACTTCCGTGAAACGGGCCGCCGCCCTCGTCGGTGACGACGTTGACGACGCCGCCGATGGCGTTCGTGCCGTAGAGCGACGAGCCGGAGCCGCGCAGGATTTCGACGCGGCCCGCGTCGGTCACGTCGAAGTCGGCGAGGAAGCTCGACGCGTCGCCCTGCGCGGCGGTCGGGTCGCGGAAGCGCAAGCCGTCAATGAGGACTGAAGTGTCCTGACTCCGAAGGCCGCGAATCTTGATCGAGGTGAGCGAGCCGGGGCCGCCGAGCTGCTGCACGCGGAGGCCGGGCACGGTTCTGAGGGCTTCGGCAATCGTCGGCTCGTCGCGGTCTTCGAGTTCGCGGCGGTTGACGACGCTCGCGGCCTTCGACACTTCGTCAACCGTCTGCGGCGAGTCGGCGGCGGTGACGACGACCTGCTCGGAGACGGCGGCGACTTCGAGTCGAACGTCGAGCGCGGCCTGCGCGTCGCGCCCGACCGTGAACGCGCGCGCGGCGCTGCGGGCGAAGCCTTTGGCCTCGGCTTCGATCAAGTATTCTCCGGGCGCGAGCCGCTCGAAGCGGTAAGCGCCTTGCGCGTCCGTCGTCGTCGAGAGGCGTAGCTGCGTGCGCGCGCGTGCGTAGATCGTGACCGACGCGCCGGAAATCGCCGCGCCCTGCGGGTCTGTGACGCGGCCCGAAACCGAAGCGCCCCGGCCTTGCGCGTGCGCGACGGCGAAGCAGACGAGCGCGAGCGCGCAGGCCGTTAAGAATGTGCGTGTGAAAGACTCTCTCCTCATCTCGAAAACTCCTCTCGCGGCGACGCGGGCGACCGCGCGGCGCGCGTGGAGGGAGAAAGCGGAAGGCGAGAATGTTTGCGCCCGGCGGCTTCACGATTCGCGCGCGAATCGTGAAGCTCAAAAGCGCGGCGGCACTCAAAAACGAAAACGCCCTCGGTCTTCCGCGCGGAAGACCGAGGGCGTGTCGGATGAGATGCCTTCATCGTCCAACCGTCAACGGCCAGCTTTTCGTCGAACCGCAAGCTGAACGCTGAGCGCTGAACGCTTCTCAAAATGCCCGACGCCACTCGCCCTTTCCCGGAGCGTAAGCGGTCGCCTCCGTCGGAAGCAGAGGTCAGAGGCCGGAGGTCAGAGGTCAGTGAAAAGCCGCTCGCTTTCTACTGACCTCTGACCTCCGGCCTCTGACCTCTCATCTGACAGGCAAGGTTTCCTGACTTCCGGCTCGGACGCGCCGCCCTCGTTTGCCTTCCCCGAAATGTTCGAGTGACCTCTGCGCGCGGCAGAGAAGAAGACGACGCGAATCGCCGGTGCACAGTGGCGGGAACCGCGCGGGCTTTTCACCCGACTTCCCTTTGAACCTGCGACGGTCGGCGCGACGAATTCCGCCGCGCCGAATCAGCGATGAAAATTTGAACTTCCAAAGAGCGAACGCCCGACGAGAAACTTTTGCGGCCAACGCGCCGCGCCCGAAGTTGCCGGTCGTTGAGGTGAGACAAGCTACCACCGGCTTCGAGGGCGGTCAAGCCGCGGCGAAGAAGACGCGCGACGGCGACCGGCGAAAACTCTCGGGGGCGGCTCAAGGAGTTCTCTTCTCGGCGAGAGTTTTTTTGATCTTCGCGACGAGTTCGCGCGCAGGCGCGGCGTAGTCGCCCGCGGGGTCGAGGCGCAGGTACTCCTGGTACTCGTCGAGAGCGCGCGCGGGCTGGCCGAGTTTAAGGAGGACGTTGCCGGCGAGCAGGTGCGCCTCGGCGAGTTCGGGCTTGAGTTGAATGGTGCGACCGATGTGCGGCGCGGCCTTTACAACTTGGTCTGTGTCGAGATAGACGCGGGCGAGCGAGAGGTGCGCCTGCCACGAAGAGTCGTCGAGCTTGAGCGCGGCTGTGAGCGACTCTTCCGCCTCCGAGAATTTTTTGAGTTGCCGCCGCGCTTCGCCGAGAGCGATGAGCGCGGCGGCGGAGTGCGGGTCAATCTCGGCGGCGCGCGCGAGCGACGTTTCGGCCTCGTCGAAGCGGCGCGCCTTCATGTGCGCCGAGGCGAGAAGCATCTGCGCCTGAAAAAAATCGGGGTAGATTTCGACGGCCCTGCGGAGGTGCGCGACGCCCTCCGAGTCCTTGCCCTTCGAGAGCGCGGCGCTCCCGCGCTCGAACTCCCTGCGCGCGTCTTCGGGCACGCGCGCGTCAACGGCTGAGGCGGGCGCGCCCGCCGCGACGCACGTCGGCGAGGTCGTGTCGGGCATCATTTCGACATCGAGGTAAGCGCGGAAGACGAGGACGAGTTCGACCTGCCGCCGTTCGGTCTGGTAGCAGGGCGCGGAGAGGTTGACGACGTACTGGCCGCGCACGAGCGCCGCGAAGTGAAAGCGCCCGCGGCTGTCGGTCGCCATCTGGTCGAGCGTGCCGCCGCCGACCTTCTCCAAAGTGACGCGCACGCCCGCGGCGGGCGAGAGGTTGCCGGCGAGTCGCACCTGACCCGTGATGTCAACGTTCGTCGTCGAGGGGTTGTAGGTGTCGCGGTCGCGCTCGGCGGTTTGCGCGAGTGTCGTGCGCGCGAATGCGGCGAGGGAGAAGACGAGGAGCGTTAAAAGGAAGCGCCGTTTCATGCGGCTTTTGCCCTCACTGCTTTCGCGCGCGGCGTTCTGACGGTGGAGCGAATATCCTCCCGCGCGGGGGTGAAAAGCAAGAACGGGGGCCGACTCCTAAATCAGCCCCCATTCTTTTGTGAAGCGGCCCGGCCCGACTTCGGGCCGCCTCGGTTTGAAGCGCGGGCTAGAAGCTGTACCTCAGCCCGAACTGGATGAGACGCGGCGGGACTGCCGTGTCGGTGATGCGACCGAGCGTCGAGAGCGTGCCGACGTTCAGCGCCGAGGGGAAGCGGAAGACCGGGTGGTTGAAGAGGTTGAAGAAGTCGGCTCGGAACTCGAACTGGTGGCGCTCGGCGATGTGGAAGTGCTTCATGATTGACATGTCCCAGTCCGACTGGCGCGGGCCGCGGAAGGCGTTGCGCGGCGTATTGCCGAAGCCGGTCGCGCCGGGGTTCGACGCGAATCCCGTGGCGGGGATGATGGGAGCCGTCGTGAAGCAGGCCGGGTTGATGTAGTGGTCAAGGCGATCCTCGATGCGGCCCGTCGTGTAGGCCGACTGGATGCTGGAGCAGACGAACTGCGCCGTCCCGGCAGCCGTGCCGAAGATGCCGCCCGAAGTGCTGTCCGTCACCGAGAACGGAAGGCCCTTCTGGTAGGTCGTGATCCCGCTGACCGTCCAGCCGCGGAAGACCTGGTTGTCCATGAAGCCGCCCTGCGGCACGGGGATGTCGTAGGAGTAGCTCACCACCAAACGGTGCGGGCGGTCGAAGTCGCCGCGCGCGAAGTTCTGCTGCGGGTTCGACTGGTCGTTGTAGATGTTCGCGCCGTTCTGGCCGGCGCGGGTGGCGTTCAGCTCGTCGGTCGAGAGCGAGCCGCTCACGTTGTCGCGCTCGCGCGAGTAGGTGTAGGCCGCCTGGAAGTAGATGCCCTTTTGCAGGCGGTGCAGCACCGTCACCTGAAGCGAGTTGTAGATCGCCACGCCGATGTTGCCGGAGTAGCGCGCGCCGCGCTTGCGCGAGAGTCCGAGTATCTGGTGGCGCAGCTCCTCGTTGTTCACCGTGTTGTTGGTGATCGTGTAGGTGACGCCGTTGATGTCGGTGACGTGAACCGGGTTCGAGGGGCCGGCGACGACGGCCTGGTACGGGTCCCAGATGCCGAGTCCGCCGACGTAGTGCGTGCCGACGTAGCCGACCTCGGTCGCCCAGCCGCCGCCGAGTTCGCGCTGGAAGGTGACGTTCCACTGCTGCGTATAGGGCGTGTAGGCGTCGAGCGGCGCGGACGTGAACGACGCGAGGTTGATCGAGCAGTCGGTCGCCGTGCCGCCGTAGTTCAGGCAGCGGTTCCCGGCGGCGTCAACGAAGATCGGTGCGACTCCGGGGTCGTTCGGGTCGAGCGGCCCACTGCCCGACACGCGGCGCAGTCCAGCGAAGCGCGTGGCCGAGGGGATGAACGCCGCGGCGATGATCGAGGGCGGCGGGATGCTGCCCAAGGGGTTCGCCAGTTGGAACGCCGCCGGGTTGGCGTTCGACGAGAGCGGCTGGACGGTGAACGGCGCGGCCAGCGAGTTCTGAAGGATGTTCTGGTTCGACAGCCGCTGGTAGTAGATGCCGTAGCCGCCGCGGACGACGTTCTTCTGGTCGCCCTTCAAGTCCCACGCGAAGCCGACGCGCGGCGCCCAGTTGTTGCCGTCGAAGCACGACTTGAGCGCGCAGTCGGTGACGCCGGGCGTGCCCTGGAAGCCGCCGAGGTTGACCTTCTCAGGAATCAGGAACGGGTTGAGTCCGCGCGCGGCGAGCGACGGGTCGAAGATGCCCGCGCGGTAGAGCTTGTCGTGGCCGAAGCTCATGCCCTCCCAGCGGACGCCGAGGTTGAAAGTGAGCCGCGGCGAGTAGCGGTAGTCGTCCTGGAAGAAGCCCGCGTAATCGGTCGCGACGAAGTTGCGCGCCGGGTCGCCGAAGGCCGACTGGATGGCCGTGACGCGACCGCGCAGGAAGTTCTGGAAGGCCGTGCAGTCGTTCGTGTCCTTCGTGCAGTTGGCGAGCGCGAGACTCTGCGTCCCCGTCGCGCCGAAGGTCAGCGAGCCGCGCACGGAGAAGTTGTTGAAGCGGTTGAGCTGGTACTGGATGCGCTCGCCGCCGAACCTCATGCTGTGCTTGCCGTGAATGAGCGAGTAGGTGTCCACCAGGTTGTACTGGTTCGACGTGGTCGCGCGGTCGTCGTTGACGCCCGTGCCTATTGAGAACAGGCCCGTGACCGCGACGCGGTACATTCCGGGGAACTGGTCGCTGTTGCCGCGCGTCGCGCCGATGTCTTGCAGCGTCACGGGGTCGAAGGGCTGCTGCGCGGCGATGTAGCGGCTGTAGCCGGCGCGCAGCTCGTTCAGTTGCGAGGGGTTGATGATGTGCGTGTAGTTGAGCGAGAAGAAGCGGTTCTTCTGCACGTCGGTGCGCGGGAACGTCAGGCTCGTGTCGGTGCCGTAGGGCTTGGCAATCGAGCCGTTGTCCCAGAACCAGCGCCCGGTGAGCTTCTCCTTGCCGTCGCGCCAGAAGTGGTCGTAGCTGATCGTGTACTGGTTGTCAACGACCGGCGCGACGGCCTTGAAGAAGCAGTTGAAGACGCCGCCGCTGACCCCGCCGCAGCCGGACTGCCCGACGCGCGGCACGAGGAACGTCCCGCCGTAGCGCGAATCTTTGACGTTCAGGATGTTGACGGCGACGGGATCAATCTGCGCGGGCGTCAGCCCGAAGGCCGGGGCGAGGAGCGCCGCGGAAGTCGTGCCGTCGGAGTTGGTCGGGAAAGACTGCACGACCGGGCTGGTCGTCGAGCCGTTCGGGTCAACGCCGTTGCGCGCGCGCACGCCCTGGTAGTTGAAGAACCAGAAGCCGCCCGCCTTCGGCACGGGGCCGGAGGCCGAGCCGCCGAAGACCGTCTGCAAGAGCTTGCCGCGCTTCGAGCCGGCGCGGTTGGCGAAGAAGTCGTTGGCGTTCAGAGCGTCGTTGCGGTGCGTCAGATACAGGTCGTAGTGAAAGTCCTTCGACCCGGTCTTGATGACGAGGCCGAGCGCGCCGCCGCCCTTGCTCCCCTGCGTCGCGTCGTAGAGCGAGGTCGCGACCTTGAACTCCTGAAGCACGTTCGGGTTCGGCAGCGGAACGGTGTCGAAGTGCGCGAGGTTGAAGTCGTTGACGTTGACGCCTTCGAGGGTGATGCTGTTGTTCGAGGTGCGGCCCCCGTTGACGTTCACGTCAACGCTGCCGCGGCCCGCGGTGCGAACGTCGGTCGGCTCGCTGGCCGTGCCCGCCGAGAGTGAGAGGAGGAAGAGGACGTTGGGGTTCGCGAGCGGCAGGCGCTCCATCGTCTGCGCGGTGATGGCCGTGCCCGTGACGGCGCTCGAAGGGTTGATGAGCGTCGTCTCGGCCTGCACCTCGACGGTCTCGTTGACGCCGCCGACCGTGAGCGCAACGTCCTGCCGCGTCGTCTCGGTGATGCGAACCTCGACGCCGTTGACGACGACCTTCTTGAAGTTCTTGGCCGTCACCTCGACGCGGTAGGTTCCGGGCGGGAGCAGCGTCGCCGAGTAGCCGCCGTCGCCGCCGGTCGTCACGCGGCGCTCGGAGTTGCCGGTCTTCTCGTTGATGATGTCAACGGTCGCGCCGGGGACGACCGAGCCTTGCGGGTCTGTGACGACGCCGTTGATGCCGCCGGTCTGCGAGCCTTGCGCGAAGGCGGGGGCGCAGACCAGCGCGGCGAGCAACACGCCCGCCAGTAGTCTTAAAACGCTTCTCATACAATCATCCTCCTCTGCCGGTTGCTGTTGGGTTGGACGAAGGGAACGGTCAGCCGCGCGCGAGGCGCTTGAGTCGGCTGACGAGACTTAAAAGGCCGCCCGCTTGTTTAAAAAAGCCGCCGGGTAAAGTGCGGCCCGGAGAATGACTGCGGAGAAGATTGTGGATGAAAAAGTCGAGATGAATGGCCGCCCGGATTTTATCTTCGCGCGGCGTGACGCCCTGGGTTCGCGTTCACGAATTCACAAGGCAATAGTCATGCCCGCTCGCGCGCCGTGCGGAAAACTTCGGAGGCTTCGATTATAGTCTCTGCCGCGCGCCCGCGCGGATACGATTTTTTGGATACTGCTTCAATTTTATGGAGAGCCGGCGAACGATTCGATGAGACCAACCGAGGCCGAACCCGGAGCCGACGCGACCGCAGAGCGACGGCGCGTGCAGGTCGGGTGTCAGGGCTGGAACTACGACGACTGGGTGACGCCGCGCGCGGCGGCGCGGCCCGTCTTCTACCCGCGCGGCACCCGCGCCGAAGCGATGCTCGACGCTTACGCCTGCGCCTTCGACACCGTCGAAGTTGACTCGACCTTCTACGCCGTGCCGACCGACGCGACCTTCGACGCCTGGGCGCGCAGGACTCCCGAAGCGTTCACCTTCGCTCTGAAACTCCCGCGCGAGATAACGCACGAGCAAGCCCTGCGCGGCGCGCGCGCGGCGGGCGTGCTGGGTGAGTTCACGCGCGGCGCGCGCAGGCTCGAAGAAAAACTCGCGGCGGTGCTGGTGCAGATGCCGCCGCAGTTCGAGGCGACGCGCGAGAACTTCGGCGCGCTCGAAGAGTTCCTGCCGCTGCTCCCGCGCGACATCCGTTTCGCGTTCGAGTTCCGCGACACGTTCTGGTTCGACGAAGAGATGCTCGCGCCGCTCGCGCGCCACGCGAACGTCTCGCTCGCGCTCGTCGAAGGCCCTTGGGCCACGCGAGAGAGAATCTGGCGCGCCGCCGCCGCGTTGCTCGACTCGACCGACTTCGCCTACACACGCTTCATGGGCGAGCGCGACCTCACGCGCTTCGACCGAGTAGCGCGCCCGCGCGACGCGAACCTCGAACGCTGGGCCGCCGCAGTCGAGCGCCTGCGCGAGCGCGTGCCGCAGGTCTTCGCCTACTTCAGCAACTACTACGAAGGCCACGCGCCCGCCAGCGCCAACAAGCTCAAGCGACTGCTCGGCCTGCCCGTCACAGACCCCGACGAGTTGGAGAACCAGCCGACGCTCTTCTGAATTGCGGATTTCGGAATGCGGAATGCGGATTGGCGCCAGGAAAGAGTCGGGCTGACTTTCCTCTGCGGCTCCAGCGCGTTTATGAGATTAAATTTCGCGCCAGCGACATAAAGCTCGCAAAGGAAAAGGCACGGCTTTCACTGTTCATCAATCCGCAATCCGAAATCCGCATTCCGCAATCCACATTTTGTGGTATCCTTCTCGGCGCTAAATGCCCCCGGAAAATTTGGTTCCATGAGCATCTCTGCCTTCGGAGGGAGGAGAATATTTCCATGCGCCTTGTGAACAGATCGAAAGTCCTTTTCGCGTCCGCCGCCGTCGCCCTTTCGCTCGCGGCCACAGCGTGCCAGCAGGGGACGGAGACGAACAACGCCGCCAACGCGAACTCCGGCAACACGAACTCGACCGTCAACGTCAACAGCTCGAACAGCGCCAACATGACGACCTCGACGATCACGACCAACACCGGCCAGACCATCGAGGCGAAGGAGCCGGACAAGTACAGCGCGACCGTGGTCATCAACGCCGCGGCCACGGGGCAGAAGCAGGCGGGCGGGCAGTTGCAGCTCAAGGTCGCGCGCAACGGCTCAGACCGCCGCTACTCGGTTGACACGAAGCTGCCCGGCGTCGGCGAGATCGTCTATCTGGAGAAGGGCGACAAGCACTACGTCATCTTCCCCGCGCGCAAGCAGTACGCCGAGCTGACGCAGGACATGACCGGAGTCAACATGGACGCCGTGCGCTCGATGACGCCGGGGCAGATCGTCGCCTTCGTCGAGCGCCAGCAGGGCGTCGAGCGCGGCGGCGACGAGACTCTGAACAACCGCCCCGTGACGAAGTACAAGGTCGCCGGTCGCACGCAGACGCAGACCACCGCCGGGCAGGTGCAGGGCGAGACCTACATCTACGTTGACAAGGAGACGGGGCTGCCGCTGAGGGTCGAGGGCTTCGGCACTTCGACGGGCAACGTGCAGGGCGTTTCGGGCGGCAACCTCGTCGCCGAGATGCAGGATTTGAAGACCGACGTTGACCCCTCGGAGTTCGAGCTGCCGCAAGGCTACTCGCAGATCACGCCCGAACAGGTCAGGCAGTACGCGCAGCAGGCCGCGGCCTTCATGCAGACCGTCATGGGCTTCATCAACCAGCAACAGCAGCAGGGCGCGGCACCGGCGTTGACTCCGACGCCCACGCCCGCGAGGTGAAGAGGCCGAGGGGAACCAGATGAGATTCATACTCGCGCTCATCCTCGGCGTCATCCTCGGCGGCGTCGCCGCGTACTTCCTCTTCGTCGGCGCGCCGCACGCGCGACTCGCGAAAGGCGAGCCGGTGCGCGCGCCCGACGCCGGAGGCCCGCCGCCCGGAACAGCCGTCGTCGAACTCGACGAGCAGTTCTTCAACACGCTGCTCGCCACGATCTTCAAAGACATCGGCAAGCCGACTTTCCCGCCGGGCACGTCGGGCGGTTGTCAGAATCAGGTCGTCATCGAGCCGAACGCCGACGGCACACAGACCGCGGTCGTCCTGCGCGACGGGAAGGTCAGCGTCCCGCTCGCCTTCAGCGGCACATACGATTTGATGGGCTGCCAGAACATCCGCGGCACGGCGGAGGCGAACATTGACCTGCGCTTCGCCGCGGACGAGCAGACGCTCTACGGCCAGTTGAACGTCGCGGGCGTCAACGTCGAGGGGATGTCGCCTCTGCTCGGCGGACTCATCACGGCCTTCGTGCAGGGCGCGATCAACCAGCGCGTCAACCCGCTCGTCCTCATGCGCGGCCAGCAGCTCACGCTCAACATCCCCGTGCAGGCCGCGGGCGGCACGCTCCACGCGCAGGCCAAGGATGTGCGCGAAGAGGTCAAGGACGGCAAGCTCCGGCTCTACGTCACCTACGACTTCAAAGGCTCGAAGGGCACGCCGGGGCAGCAGTGAGACGCGCCGCCCGCGCGTCTTCAGTTTCGCGTTCAAATTTTCGGACGGGGCCACAAATTTTCGGAGGCGTGGCCCTCCGTCATCCCTCAAATCACCTGATTTTTCGCCCAAAATCGCACGTCTCGCAGTTGGCATCAACGTTGCTTTCTTCGGCGACGAACGCCCCGAATTCAGTCTGAGCGGATTGGGTTCCTTCCCACGAACAGCTTGAGCACCCGGCATTAGTCGGGCACCCCCGCCGCTTCTGACGCGGCCAGCTTTTGCGTTTTCAGGGGCCGCCGACGCGCGCTCGCACAGAGACGAAACGGTCGGCGACGACAAGTTCTTCCCTTCAAACTTCGAGGAGAACATCATGGGTGAGAGGAAATTCAGCGACAAGTTTTTCGCCTCGCTGTTCGCGGCGGCGCTCTGCCTCCTGCTGAGCGCCACGGCGTCGGCGCAGTCCACCGCGACCGTCCAGGGCACCGTCACCGACCAGCAGGGCGCGGTCGTGCCGAACGCGAAGGTCGTCGTCCACAACAACGCGACCGGACTCGAACGCACCGCGCAGACCGACGCCGACGGCAACTACCAGGTCGCGGCGCTACCTCCGGGCGTCTATCGCGTCGAGGTTCAGGCCCAGGGGTTCCAGGGCCAGTCGGTCGGCGCGCTCAACGTGGACGTGGCGCGCACCGTCGTGCAGAATTTCCAGCTCGGCATCGGGCAGGTCACGCAGTCGGTGACGGTCACGTCCGACGCGCCCGTCGTCGAGACGGCGACCACCTCGGTCGGCACGGTCATCAGCCAGCGCACCGTGCAGGAGATTCCCTTAAACGGTCGCCACTTCGTTGACCTCGGCCTGCTGCTGCCCGGCTCGGTCACGCCGCCGCAGAACGGATTTCTGACCGCGCCTCTCCGCGGGCAAGGCTCGTTCGCCATCAACACCGCCGGCAACCGCGAGGACACCGTCAACTTCCAGATCAACGGCGTCAACCTCAACGACATGGTGCAGAACCAGATCACCTTCCAGCCCTCGATCAACACCGTGCAGGAGTTCAAGGCCGACAACTCGACCTTCAGCGCCGAGTACGGGCGCAACAGCGGCGCGGTCGTCAACATCGCGACTCGTTCGGGGACGAACGGCTTCCACGGCGAACTGTTCGAGTTCCTCCGCAACGACGCGCTCGACGCGCGCAACTTCTTCGACCTCAAGAAGCCGCCCTTCCGCCGCAACCAGTTCGGCGCGGCCATCGGCGGCCCGCTCCCCATTCCCGACTTTCGGAAGGACCCGACCGGCACGTTCCACCTCGCCAAGAACAAGGCTTTCTTCTTCTTCTCCTACGAAGGACTGAGGCAGCGGCAGGGCCTCACGCTCGTCTCCGACGTGCTCAGCGACGCGCAGCGCGCCGCGGCCACCAACCCGGTCTCGCAGAGGCTCATCGCGCTGATCCCGCGCGCCAACACGACGGGGCCGACCGGCTCGCCGCGCTTCGCCGGCTCGGCGACCGCGCCGGTCAACATCGACCAGGAAACCGTTGACATCTCGTACAACATCAACACGGACAACCGGCTCCACGCCTACTACGCCGTGCAGCGCGACTTCCGCGGCGAGCCGACGTTGCAGGGCAACTCCATCCCCGGCTTCGGCGACCACCGCGCGTCGCGCCGCCAGATTTTCACCCTCAACGAGACGCACACCTTCGGCCCCAACGTCGTCAACGAGGCGCGCTTCGGCTTCAACCGCATCCACATCGTCTTCACGCCGAACACGCCCCTGAACCCGGCGGACTTCGGCATCAACGAGGGCATCAACGACGACATCGGCCTGCCGCAGATTTCGATCACCGGCACGACGCTGAACTTCGGCGGCCCCGCCGGCTTCCCGCAGGGGCGCGGCGACACGACCTTCGTCTTCTCCGACACGCTCAACTACCTGCGCGGCAACCACTCGTTCAAGTTCGGCGGCGAGTTCCGCCGCTTCCTCAACAACAACTTCAACAGCGACCCCGGCACGCTCACCTTCTCGAACATCAACAACTTCCTCAACGGCACGGTCAACGCCTTCGCCGCGACCATCGGCACCGTGACGAGCAGCATCAGCCAGGGCGCGCTCGGCCTCTTCGCGATGGACAACTGGAAGGTTCGTAAGAACGTGACGCTCGAACTCGGCTTCCGCTACGACTGGAACATGTCGCCGACCGAGCGCTACAACCGCTTCATCAACTTCGACCCGGCGACCGACACGCTCGTGCAGGTCAACAACGGCATCGCGCCCGTCTATGCGACCAACAACAAGAACCTCCAGCCGCGCGTCGGCTTCGCGTGGGACCCGTGGGGCGACGGGAAGACTTCGGTGCGCGCGGCCTACGCCGTGATGGTTGACCAGCCGATCACGAACCTCGTGACCGGACTCACGTCGAACCCGCCGTTCGCCAACCCCGTCGCGCTCCCGGCGAACACGACGGCGACCTTCGCCACGCTCGCCACCGTCGCCGCACCCGGCACCACCCTTTCGCCGAACGCCACCGACCTCGGCTTCGACAACGCCTACGTCCAGTCTTGGAACGTCAACGTGCAGCGCGAGGTCGCGCGCGGCCTCGGCGTCACGCTCGGCTACGTCGGCTCGAAGGGTTCGCACCTGCGCCTGTCGCGCAACATCAACCAGATACTGCCCACGGGCGTGCGCCCGTTCGTGCGCGTCTCCGCGTCGAGCGCGATCTCGCCGAACGTGCCGCTCCTGAACATCACGGAGCGCGAGGGCACGGGCAACTCTAACTACAACGCGCTGTGGGCGACCGCCGAGAAGAGGCTCGCGCGCGGCTTGCAGTTCAACGCCTCGTACACCTTCTCGAAGTCGATTGACTACAACTCGCAAAGCTCGCAGGGCGTGACCGTGCAGGACAGCTACAACCTGCGCGGCGACCGCGGGCTGTCGGACTTCGACGCGCGCCACCGCTTCGTCGTCAGCGGACTCTACGAACTTCCCTTCCACGGCAGCCGGCTGAAGGAGGGCTGGGAGTTCACCGTCATCAACCAGTCGCAGAGCGGCAACCCCGTCAACCTCCTCGCCGGCAACGCCGCCGCCATCGCGGGCGCGACCGCGGCCAACGCCAACGCGCTGACGGGACTCGCGACGCTCAGGCCCGACCAGATCGGCCCGGTGACATACGTCCACACGCCGAACCAGTGGTTCGTCAACACGGTCTGCGACCCGCGACCGGGCGGCTCGTGCCCGACGGGTTCGGCCTTCGCGCTGCCGGTCACGGTCGTGGGCGGTCGCACGGTCTTCCACTTCGGGAGCCTGGGCCGCAACGTGATCATCGGCCCGACTTTCAACAACACGGACTTCTCGCTCATCAAGAGCACGAAGCTGACCGAGGACGTGCGCGTGCAGTTCCGCGCCGAGGTCTTCGACATCTTCAACCACGCCAACTTCGGCCAGCCCGGTCGCACCGCGCAGCCCGGCAGCAGCTCGTTCGGCGTGATCACCAACACGCGCTTCGCGACCGGCGACTCCGGCTCGTCGCGTCAGATTCAGTTCGCGCTCAAGCTCCTCTTCTGAAGAAGGCGAAAGTAAAAGGGCAAAAGGCAAAAGAGGAAGACAAAGAGCGCGGCCCTCATTCTTAATGAAGAGGGCCGCGCTCTTTTCTGTCCGCCTTCTTTTGCCCTTTTACTTTCGCCTTACCCGAAGGGTCAGTGTTTCTTCCGCGCCGCGGCGACGACGGCCCTGGCCTCGCGGTCGAGCGCGGAAGAGACGCTCGCCTCCGCGCCGTCCTCCTTCGCCGTCGCGTTCGAGTCGAGCTGCGACGCGCCGCCGACCGCGTAGAGGTGGAAGTCAACCCTCGACTCGAACTTCTCCGCTCCGCCGGTCGGCACGCCCGCGGCGCGACCGAACATCCCGCCGATCTTGCCCGCCGCCGACTGCTTGAGCGCGGAGAGGTCTGTCATCAGCAAGAGGTCGCAGTCCTTCTGCTTCGCCTCGGCCTCGGCGGCCATCTGCTGCGACGCGTCGAGCGGCACGGCCTCGACGCCCTCGCCCGAAATCTGACCGACGAGGTGAGCGCGCAGGTCGTCGAGCGAAGACACCTCGCCGCCGGCGCGGTTGTTGATGGCGGCGACGCCGATGCGAATCGTCCCCGGCCTCTTCGGGCCGAGCGCGGCGGAAGCGGACGGCGGCGACGCGCTCGAAGTCGGCGGCACCGCTTCGGGCGTGCCGCCGCCTTCGCCCGTCATCATGCCGGCCATGCCGCCGGGCATCCCCATCAACTCCATCATGTTCGCGGCCTGCGTGTAGCCCGCGGGGATTTCAAAAAGCGACGGGTCGAGCGTCGTCGTCGAGATGTCCGTGACCTCGAAGCTGTCGCCCATCTTGACGAGGTAGCCGAGCTTGGCCGTGCCGACAGTCTTCGTTAGGTAGCGATCCGCGCAGCCGGGGCGCGAGGGGCGCGCGGGCGGCGCGGCGGGCTGATTCACGTCGCACGAGAAGGCGACGTTGAGGTCAATGTACCAGCCGTCCATCTCGCTCTCGGAGTGGCCGGGGGTGCAGGCTTCGGACGGCGCGTCCATGACCATCTTCGTCTTGATGTGACGGGCCGTGTAGCCGAACATCTGCTTGCGCTCGCCCGTGTCGGTGACGGTCTCGGTGACGTTGACGACCGCGCCGCTCCGCACCGGCGTCTGCGGCACGCCAGCCGCGACTGCGGTTCCGGGCTGCCCCGTCTCGTCGAGCGGCGTGATGATGTACTTGCGCGTCTTGTCGTTGAGCTGAACCGTGCGGCGCAGGTCGCACTGCTGGATGGTCGTCATCGTGAAATCGGGGTTCTGCATCTCCGTCCGCTGGCGCCTGCCCTTGATGTAAGTGATCCGGGTCGTGCCGCCGCCCGTGTTGGCCGTGATCTTCAGGTCGGCCAGCGCGACCGACTGCGCGCACAGCAGAAGCAGTATCACTCGAACGATCTTCATCATTCTCCTCCTGAACTGAAAAAACCCGGCAGGTTGTTCGTCGTGGGTCTGAATTTGCGACGCCGCGCCGACGGCCCGGAAGGCGCGGCGCGCGTCTCTTCATGTCGCCGGATGCGTCGCCAAAACTTTAGACGTTGCGGGCGCGCGATGGCAAGAGCTTTTAGAAAGGCAAAAGGCAAAGGTAAAAAGGCAAAGGCGCGGACGCGCCCCGCGCGAAGAGTTTTCTTACTTTACCCCGCCGCCTTCACTTTTGCCTTTTGCCTTTTTACTTTTGCCTTACCCGGTCTCGTCGCGCCTCGCTTCGCAGGCTGTGCAGACGCCGCACGCTTTTGCGTGTGACTCTTCTTCGACTGCAATGCGCGCCGCTTCTTCGCGGGCGTCTTCTTCGACGGCGCGCGCGTCTTCTTCTCGTGCGCCGCGCGGAGGTAGGCGTCGAGGTCGAGGCCGAAGAGTTCCTTGACCTTCGAGGAGATGGTCGGCAGTACAACGTCGGCGAAGCCGGAAAGCTCGGCGACGATGTGGCCGGCCTTGCTCCCGGACTTCCCGCGGCGGCGGGAGCCTCTGTTCTCCTCGTCGAAGGCGCGCGCGATGCCGAAGCCGACGAGGATGCCGACGGAGACCGCGCCCGCGCCCCAGACCAAGGGGTTGCGCTCGAACTCTGTGCGCCAGTCGAGGACTTCGCTCACGCTTTGTTTGGCCGTCTCGACCGTCTCTCTGACTTCGTCGTACTGGTGCGTGACGACCGACTTGATCTCGGCGACCGTCTCGCTGATGGACTCGCGCGCCTCCTCCATCTGTCGCCGAAGCTCCTGCTTTGTCTCCGGCTCGCCGCTCTCCTTCTCGCTCACCCGCGTCACCCTCCCGAACTCTTCGTCTGAGACTTCCCCGCCCCGACACATTACACCAAAAACGCGCCGCGCCGCCGAACCAATTTTGAAGCGAACCGGCCCCGAAAACTATCGCCGTCGAACGCTCGGCGCGCGGCGAGTCAGCTCGCGCGTCTGCGCGGGCCGAAACGGCGGCTCAAGAATTACGTCAACGCGAAGACAAATCTTTGGAGTTAGATTGAAGCGGAAAAGACTCGCAGGCGAAGTAAATTTCTGAAGCGCCGCGCGCGCTCGTTGCGCCGCGCGCTTCCGAGCCAGGAGGAGGGACGAGCATGGAGAGCAGGGCGAAGGCTTTGGGACACCCGATACACCAGATGTTGATTCCGTTCCCGTTCGGGCTTCTCTCGACGGCGGTCATCTTCGACATCATCTACCTGTTCACCGGAACGGCGTCGAGGGCGAACACGCTCTCGACCGTCGCGTTCTGGATGACCGCCGCCGGGATAGTCGGCGGGCTTTTTGCCGCGCCGTTCGGTTTGATCGACTACCTCGCGATACCGCGGGGCACGCGCGCCAAGTCGGTCGGGATGCTGCACGGCGTCGGCAACGTCTTCGTGCTCGTGCTGTTCGCCGTGAGCCTCTGGATGCGCTACAACTCGCCCGCGGTTCCCGCAACGCACGAGCCGACGACCGCTGCGGTCATCATGTCGCTCGTGGCGTTCGCGATTGCGGGCGCGACCGGGTGGCTCGGCGGCGAACTCGTTGACCGGCTCGGCGTCGGCGTTGACGACGGGGCGCACCTCGACGCGCCGAACTCGCTGACGACAAGCTCCGCGCGCGAAAACTCGCGGCGTTGAGGGCCGACGCGCCGCGGTCACGGGCGGACGCGCGGCGCGGGCGGCGTCGGCGCGGGCGTCGAAAGTTTGATTGAAGAGAAGAAGCGTTCGAGCACCTTGGCCGCGTCGGGCACCTCTCCGCGCGTGAAGGCGACGAAGACGTAAGCGCGCCGCAGCGTGACGTAAATCTGCGCGCGACCGCGCGCGCCGGACTTCTCGTTCGAGATGGAAAACTCGCGCCCCGGAATCGCGCCGAGCTTCACGTCGCCCAGCGGCGCGATCACGGAGCCGTGCGCCTCGAAGTTCTTCTTCAGCGAGTAGGTGGTCGCGTCCATCAGCGCCGCGCGCGCGACCGGCGACGTGTCGAAGTCCTGCGGGTACTCGCCCAACGCCTCGGCGGAGAAGAACGCGCCGCCGTCCTCGCTCGTAAAGGTGTCGTGCATGATCGGGAAGGGTTGAGCCTGCGCCTGCGCCGACTCGTGGTGGGTGACGCCGGGCATCAGCACGTCGAAGCCGAGTTCGGGTTCTTCGATCCTGCGCCAGCCCGTCGCCGCGTCGCGCGTCCCTTCGATGATTCCGACCTCGACCTTCGACGGGGGCGCGACGACCGGCGCGGGCTGCGCCTTGCAGCCGCCGGCGACCGAGAACGACTCCACGAACTCGCGTCCCATCGCGCGCGCGCGCGGCGTGTCCTCGGCGGCGTTAAAGAAGAGCGCGTAGTAGCGCCGCCCCGAGATGAAGACGCGCGCCTGCATGAACCCCGAACCCCGCCCCTGCCTCGCCGGCAGTGACAGCGTTGCTTCGCGACCCGCACACGTCCCGCGCACGACCGTCCCGCTCGACAGGAGCGTCGCGCCGTGCGAGGTCATCCCGCTGACGAGCGCGCCGATGCCGACCTCGGACACGAGCGCGGGGTCGGAGTCGCCCGCCGTCATGTCCGCGTAGTCAACCTCGAACGTCATCCCGCCCTCGACGAACGCGACGTGTGCGTGGCGCGTAAACGCGACCGGCCCGATCTTGTAAGGCATCTCCTCAATGTGCGGCGCGGCGGGGAACTTCACGGTGAAGCCTCCGGCCTCGGACTTGAACTCGCGCCACTCGGCGGGGCCTGCCTTGATCGCGACCCCGCCGCCGTGTGCGGGCGCGGGAGGCGGCGGAGGCGGCTCGTTCGTCTGCGCCGACGCGGCGGTGGAAAGGACAAGCGCCGCGGCGATAACAGCGAAAAAGTTTGTTCGTGCGAGAAGGCTTTTCATGTTTTAATCGGCGGCGTGGGGAATAAAGATTCGGACGTTTCGGGACGCGGCGCACGTGGACTTTACCCTCGCCGCCCGCCTCTGTAAAGTGCGGCGCCGGAGAGTCCGGCGCTCACAGTCGCAAACGAAAGATGCCGACGACCATCATCAAGGGCGCGCTCGCGCTCGCCCTGCTCCTGCCGCTGGTGACACAGAACAACGGCGAAACGAAACGACCGCGCGCCCGCGACATCGGCCTCGTCGTCGGCGTCCTCCCCCCGGGACGCCTCGACGCCATCACAGACGTTGAAGGCGTGCGCGTCGGCCACGCGACTTTGATTAAAGGTGCGGACGTTCGCACCGGCGTGACGGCGATACTGCCGCACGGCGGGAATCTGTTTCAGGAGAAAGTCCCGGCGGCCATCTTCGTCGGCAACGGCTTCGGCAAGCTGACGGGTTCGACGCAGGTGAACGAACTCGGCGAGATCGAGACCCCGATACTTCTCACCAACACGCTCAACGTCCCGCGCGTCGCCGACGCGCTGATTGACTGGATGCTCGCGCTCCCCGGCAACGAGGACGTGCGCTCGGTCAACCCGGTCGTCGCCGAGACGAACGACGGGCAGTTGAACGACATACGCGGTCGCCAAGTCGGACGCGACGAAGTCTTCGCGGCGCTGAAGTCGGCGAAGGGCGGCGAGGTCGAGGAAGGCTCGGTCGGCGCCGGCACGGGTACGGTCGCCTTCGGCTTCAAGGGCGGCATCGGCACGGCCTCGCGCGTCGTGCCGGCGAAGTACGGCGGCTACACCGTCGGCGTCCTCGTGCAGACGAACTTCGGCGGCGTCCTCACGATGAACGGCGCTCCGGTCGGCAGAGAGTTGGGGCGCTACTACCTCAAAGAAGACCTCGAACCGACGCCGAAGGAGAGGACGGACAGAGGGCGCGCGAACGATTCGGCGAGAGTAAAGTCCGGCGCGACGACCGACCGCAGCAGAGCTTCCGCTGGCACTGACGATAGCAACCTCTCTCTTGACGCAGACCGCGCCGACGGCTCAATCATCATCGTCGTCGCCACGGACGCGCCGCTCGACGCGCGCAACCTGCGACGGCTCGCCGCGCGCGCCATGCTCGGACTCGCGCGCACCGGCTCGCCTTCGACGAACGGCAGCGGCGACTACTGTATCGCCTTCTCAACGGCTCCTCAAAATCGAATCAAGTTCGGCGAGACCGCGCCGCGCAAAGTTGAACTTCTCCCTAACGACTCGATGTCGCCGCTCTTCCTCGCCTGCGTCGAGGCGACCGAGGAGGCGATCTACAACTCGCTCCTTCGCGCGACGACCGTCACGGGCCGCAACGGTACGACGGTCGAGGCGCTGCCCGTCGAGAAGACAATCGAGATTCTGAAAAAGTACAATGCGCTCCGCCGCGCGCCCTGAGGCGACGCTTACGAATTCCCGAACGTCGGGGCGGCGAGAATCGTTTTCAACAAAGGCACTCCGACGGGACGCGGCGACGAGGGGACGAGGCCGCGCCGTCGTGTGCGGGGTGGAGGCGAGATGGGACTAAACGAAGAGGAAGAAGACGGCAGGAGTTCTCGCGGCGCGGGCGGGACACCGGGAGGCATCGGCGAGTTTCTGTTCGGGCTGGCGATGGCGGTCACGGGCGGCTACCTCATCACGCAGCACGTGACGGTGACGAGCAGCTTCTGGACGCTCTGGGGTTACAACACGTTCGGCCTGTCGCTCATCCCGCTCATCGCGGGCGTCGGGCTTCTCTTCTACAACGGCAAGTCAATCGCCGGATGGCTGCTCACCTTCGCGGGCGTCGTCATCATCTTCACCGGCGTCATCATGAACCTGCAAATCTACTTCCAGCCCACGAGCCTCTTCAACACGATCCTCATGTTCCTACTCCTCGCGGGCGGCATCGGCCTCATCGCGCGCTCGCTGCGGCCTCACGACTGAAGAACAATAAAGACGATCTTAACCTTCGGCGTCGCCTAGCTTCTCGCGCTTAGCCGCGTGCGGGTTTGACGTGCGCTCACCGCGCTTGCGCGTCCCCTTGCGGCGCTTGAGCACTTCACCTTCATGATCAACCGAGCGGACGGGTTGCAGGTCTTCGGCGTCGCCCTCGGGGTCAACGAGGCGGGTCTCGATGTGCTCGTCGGCGATGGTCTCGTCAGTCATCACGGTCGGGTCGTCGGGGTGATGAGCGTGAGAGTCCGAGCCATCAACCTTAGCGGCTGTCGAGTTGTTCTCCGCGCCGTCTGTGCTCGCGTCGGTCGTGTTTGAAGCGTCGGGCGATTCGACTCCGGCGAGCGCGCGCTGGCGGCGGAAGTGCTCGACGATGTCCCCGGCGGTCTTGCGCCCGACGAAGGGCGCGAGCGCTTCCACGTCGGCCTCGGCAATTTTTTGAATCGAGCCGAGGTTTCGGAGCAGGCGGTTCTTCCGCTTCTCGCCGACGCCGGGAATCGCCGTCAACTCCGAAGTGAAGTCGCGAAGCTCGCGCCGCTTGCGGTGGTAGGTGACGGCGGAGCGGTGCGTCTCGTCGCGAATCATTTGAATGAGGCGGAGCACGGGCGAGTGCGGGTCGAGGTAGATGGGTTCGTGCTCGCGGCCCTTCATCAGGATGTGCGAGACCTCGTTGTGGCGGCGCGGGGGCTTGACGACGCCGATCATCGGTATCGCTTCGAGGTCGAGTTCGCGCATCGCCGCGGCGGCAGCCGCGAGCTGCGTCTTGCCGCCGTCAATCATCACGAGGTCGGGCAGAGGATTTCCCTCGTCGAGTTGCCTTCGATAACGCCTGAAGACCGCCTCCTTCATCGAGGCCGGGTCGTTCGCGCCCTCGACCGACTTGATTTTGAACTTGCGGTACTCCTGCCGGTTCATCCTGCCGTTCTCGCAGGCGACCATCGCCGCGACGTTCTCCGCGCCGGAGATGTTCGACACGTCGAACGACTCGATGCGCGCGGGGAAGCGCGGCAGTTCGAGAACCTCCTGCAACTCTTCGAGCACGCGCTCCATGTCGGGCTTCAGGACGCGGAAGCGCTGCTCGAAGGCGATCTGCGCGTTCTTCTCGACGAGCGCGATCATCTCGCGCTTCTGTCCGCGCCGAGGGTCGAGTATGCGGACGCGACGACCTTTGCGCTCCGTCAAGGCTTTTTCAAGAAGCTCGCGGTCTTCAAAGTCCACGGGCACGTGAATCTCGCGCGGCACGTAGTCGGTCGAGTAGTACTGCGTCAGCACGTCGCTCAAGAACGATCCCGCGTCGAACGAGTCGTCCGCCGCCAGGTCTTCCCAGAAGAACTCGCGCCGCCCGACCACCTTCCCCTCGCGCATCGTGAAGAGTTGGAGCGCGAGCCGCGGCCCCTCGCGGTGGAAGCCGAAGATGTCAACGTCGAGGTCTGCGGACGTAGCCATCTTCTGCTGCTCGGAGACGGCGAGCACGGTCTTTCGGAGGTCGCGGTACTTCGCCGCCATCTCGAAACGCATCTCGTCGGAAGCCTTCGCCATCCGCCGCTCGTACTCGTCTGCGAGTTCCCTGTTCTTGCCTTCGAGAAACATCCGCACGTCGCGCACAGATTCGGCGTACTCGTCCGGCGTGCAGAGGCCGCGCACGCAAGGGCCGAGGCAGCGCTTGATGTGGTATTCGAGGCAGGGGCGCGGCAATTTGCCGTCAATCTCTATGTCGCAGGTGCGTAGCTGGAACGTGCGGTTGATGAGGTCAATCGTGCGGCGCGCGAGCGACGCGGGCAGGTACGGCCCGAAGTAGAGCGCGCCGTCGCGCTGGATGCGGCGCGTAATCATCACGCGCGGGAACGGCTCGCCCACGGTGAGCTTGAGGTGAGGGTACTGCTTGTCGTCCTTGAGCATGACGTTGTAGCGCGGCTTGTGCTGCTTGATGAGGTTCGCTTCGAGCACGAGCGCCTCGACCTCGGTGTCGGTGACGATGAATTCGAGGTCGCGTATGCGGCGGACGAGTTCGCGCGTCTTCGCGTCGTGGCCGCGCCCCGACTGGAAATAGGAGCGCACGCGGTTGCGGAGGTTCTTCGCCTTGCCGACGTAGATGATCTTCCCCGCCTCGTCCTTGTGCAGATAGACGCCGGGCGACGTGGGCAGATTCTTAAGTTTCTCTTCGAGCGTCAAAGCCTTGCCCTTCAGCTTCCGTTTACGATGCGGATTCACAGACAGTTTAGCGCACGAATCGCGCGCGCCGAAGTGCGTGGCGGCGCGTCGTGCGCTGTGCTAGTGTTAGGCTGCACAGCGCGGCATTTATAGGCTTATTGCCGTGTTATGCCGCATTGTGCGGTCTAATTGTAGTTATGTTTCTATGAATAGTGTAAGAATTATCGTAGCATTCGCGTTGATACTGAGCCGATATAGAAGTATGGAGACGCATGATGGGTAAAAATCTCAGTAGTTGCATCTTTTGCGGGGCACTAATGAGTCAACTCGCGGAAGAATGCCCGCGTTGCTACCGTTCACGGAAGATATGTGGTCCATGTCAAATATGCTCAGCGCCTGTGTATAAGGCACAAGATGTGCTGGGCTTTGAAGGCCCTAAGCGTGACCCAAAATTTCGCTACTACCATCGTTCCTGCTTTGATCCAATCCAGCAAGAAGTCCGTGCATCATTCGGGCTATTGAAGTGCCCGGATTGCGATTCAGCAGGCTTTGAGAGGTATTTTTTGGGTCCATCCAGCGGCGGCCCGCCGAAGTGGCTGGGCCTAAAATGTTCGTCTTGCGGGCGTCCTGGTCTCGGCGATCTTTGGAAGCCTGCAAGAGACCCATGCCGTTTCTGTGGATGTCCTATCATTGCGGCGATCCATGCCATGAAGATTTACAAGACCGTATATATCGAGTGGGGTGTCCATGAAATCTGCTTCGGCAGATTAAAGCTTTAATGAGTTGTCACAATTCCCAGGAACAGCATGATGCGCGTTAGAATCAACGGCGAAACATAACATCTCATTGCAGCGGACTCGCGCCAGAGCATTGCCTTCATGCACAGGTTCGTAGGCGCTCGCCGCTGAATTCGGGCGTTAGATGTTTTCTTGTAGCGAAGCCGACGAAGTGACCTATGATGTTTCTGTGCTGACAGGCGGAGGATTAAAATGAACGCGCATCGAGTCGAGACGACAATAAATCAAGACGGGACGCTAACCCTCAAAGACATTCCTTTCCAGGCCGGGGATGCGGTCGAGGTAATCATCCTGGAACGCCCTCCGAAGCCGAACGGCGAAAACCCTTACCCGTTGCGCGGTCAGCCCGTGCGGTATGACGACCCCACCGAGCCGGTGGCGGAAACTGAGTGGGGCGCTCTGCGATGATCGTTCTCGACACTCACATCTGGGTGTGGTGGGTGCACGGCGACCCGCGCCTGACGAGCCAGCAGAATCAGTGGTTGCAGCAGTACGAATCCCAAGGCTTGGGTGTGAGCGCGATCTCTTGCCGGGAGGTGGCGAAGCTCGTGGAATACAATCGCCTCACGCTGCCATGTCCGGTCGGTGATTGGCTGAGCCAGGCTCTGGCCTATCCCGGCGTCCGGCTGCTGGAGCTAACGCCCGAAATAGCCGTGGAGTCAACGCAGTTACCCGTAGTCTTTCACCGCGACCCGGCAGACCAAATCATCGTCGCCACGGCGAGGACTTACAACTGCGCGCTGCTGACATCAGACGCAAAGATTCTCTCCTATCCGCACGTGAATCTTCTCAAGTAGGCCGCGTCCGTCAGTGCGCCTGCGTCGTCTGCGAGAGGTCGAGGACGTATGCGGTCTGGTCGGCGGTGAGGGCGAAGAGGCGCTTGCCGTCGGCGCTGAACTGCGCGAGCGAGACGGGGCCGGAGAAGTTGAACTGGTCTCTCTTCTCGCCCGTCGCCAGGTCGAAGACGGTCAACTGACCGCGCTCGGTCTCGACGGCGAGCAGGCCCGCCGCGTTCGAGATGGCGGGCGCGCGACCGAAGAACTTGCCCTTCTGCTCGCCCGTCGAGATCGAGTAGAGCAGCACGCGGTTCGTCGTGTCGGAGATGACGAGCCAGTCGCCCGCGGCAAAGGCGTCCGTGATGCGGAAAGAGCCTTTGCCCGTCTCGACGAGGAGCGCGCCCGTCGGTTTGCCGGTGCGCGCGTCAACCGCCTGCACGAAGTAGTCGCCCTCCTTCTCCTTGACCGCGGCAAGCGCCTTCGACAACTTCGGGTCTGACTTGATCTCCGACTTCGCGTGTTCCGAACGCACGTCCCAGGTGAGCACGAGCGTCCCCTCGTTCTCTTCGATGAAGACGCGCGGCGACTCCTTCGGGAAGGCGCGCGCCCACAGCTCCGCCCTCGTCCGCGTGTCGCCGACGCTGAGCGTGACGTTCTGGTTGAGGCCGCCGTCCCTTTTCGCGGGCTTCAAGGTGACGACGAAAGTCCCGCGCTGCGTGACGCGCCCCTCGTCCTTGATCTCCGACTGCTGCGCCGTGTCGCGCGTCGAGAGGTTGAGGCGCGCAATCGAGCGCTCGGCCTGCTGGAACCTGGGGAAGTCGGCGTAGAACCAGCCGTCGTCGCCGAAGTACGCGCCGCGAAAACCGCGCACGTGGAAGATTCTCTGCCCCTTCGTCAAGTCCCAGACCGCGCCGCGGCTGCGCTCCGAGACGGCGAGCCACTTCAGGTCGGGCGAGACGGCGACGGCGCGCAGGCGACCCAGAGGGCTTCGCGGCATCAGAACCTTCGCGAACGGCTCCGGCGAGCCGAAGTGATAAAGACCGAGCTCGCCGTTGACGCGCTCCGAGACGTACATGTCGTCGAAGATGTCGAAGGCGTCCTGCCTGTTCGCGAGAAAAATCTTCTTCGACGACAAGTCCATCACGCCCACGGGGAAGTTCGCGATGGGGCGAAGCAGGATGTAGTTGCCCTTCGTCGCCGAGTAGGGCGTGCCGGCGAGCGGGTACTGCTCGACCACGTCGCCCGCGGGAAACGTGACCGTCGCCGACTTCTTGAAGTCTTCGGGGTTGACGCCCACGACGCGGTCGTTCGCGACGAAGGCGAACCGGCCCGCGAGGAGTTTCTTCAGAAGACCTTTGGCGGGGAGTGCGCTCTTCGCCGTGAGGTCGTAGATGAGCGCCGAGTTGTCGGCGTTGACCATCACAGACATCTCGGTCGCGGTGAAGCTGATTGACCGCTGGCCCGCGGCGAAGTAGTGGCCGTCGGGCGAGAAGCCCATGCTCACCCAGCGCGCGCGCTCGCCGAAGTCTTCGATGTCAGCGTCGCCCTCGCGGACGAGCGCGAGCAGGATCATCTGGAAGAGGTCTGTGATGTCGGGCTTGTAAAACTCCTTCTTCTGAAACACCAGCGCGCCCGACTCCACGTCGTAGAGCGTGAGCGCGAAGTTCGTCTCAAGACAGGCGAGCGTCCGCCCGTCGGGAGAAAGCTCTGTCTGGATGCAGCCGTCGTGCACGTACATCTCGCGCGCGGCGGTCTGCTTCTTCGACTCCACGTCCCACGCCTCGACTCTCAGGTCTGCGTTGTGGAAGACGACCGCGCGCGAGTCGGGCGTGAAGTGCGCGGGGCGCGCTTCGGGCGCGTCAATGCGGAAGAGCGGCGCGAGCGGCTCGCGCGAGAGAACCGTGATGCCGGAGTCGTCCTGCGCGAGCAGGTAGCGACCGTCGGGGCTGAAGCGCAGGTGGCTGATGTCGGCGCGCAGCGGCGGCTCCAACACCGTCTTCGACAGGACGGCGTGCAGCGACTCTTTGCGCGCCGCGCCCGCGCCGTAGGAAACGACCGCCGCCTGCCACTTCCTGAAATCTTCGGGTGACGACGCGGCGCGCTTCGACGCGCACTCGGCGGGGAGCGACTGAAGCTCCTTGCGTATCAGACGGAGCCGCTTCTCGTCGGGCTTCGTCGTGCCGAAGAGGTCTGAGAGCCAGCCGCCCGTCTTGCCCTTCGTCTCGGCGAGCCTGTCCCAGAGCGAGGCGAAGGCCTGCGGGTCGTAGCCGGCGGACGCCATCGCGTAGATGCCGATGCGGTCGGCCTCGAACTGCTGCCCCTCTTCCTCGCGGTCGCGGTTCCACGCGCCGGGCTTGCGCGCGGCGTTGTCGAGGAGTTGGTTGTACTTCTCGAAGATGTCGCGGCGGTCGCCGACGCTCGTCACGCCGAGAACCTTCTGGAAGAGCTGCGTCATGTCCGCGCCGATCTGCCCCGACGCCGCGTGCCCCAACTCGTGCGCGAGCACGCCCGCCAGTTCGTCCTCGCTTGCGGCGAACGCGATCAGCTTGCGCGTGACGTAGATTCGCCCGCCGGGCATCGTGAAGGCGTTGGCGTCCGGCAGGTCAACGACGAAGAACTGGTAGCGCATCTCGGTCTGCGGCAACTGCTCGACGAGGCGCGCGCCGACGCGGCGCAGGTAGCCCGTCACCTCGTCGTCCTCGATGATGCGGTAATCGCGCTGCGCCTGCTCGGCGATCACGTCGCCCAAGTCCATCTCCTGCTTCGGCGTGAAGATGCTCGCGGCGTGCGCCTGCGCGACCGAAGTGGGCGAGCAGCGCTGCGGCTGCTGCGCGCGCGGCGAGGCGGGGACGAGCAGGAGCAGGCTGATTAAAAGGTGCGGGCGGAGGCGCGGGGCTGTTCTCATGTGAAATGTGATCCTTTGCTTCGGAGCGAAGTGTGCTGCGATGAAGTGCAGTTCAAAAGCGACGCGGGAGCGTGTTCGTCGTTACGGCTCTTTGAGACTTGTCGGCGAGCAGGGCGTCCGCGTGAAGCGTGCCGGGCGGCCATCTTAGCCGAGCGCGCCGCGCGGCGCAAACGCTTCCTCCCGCCGCGCCGATTCGGTTTCACCTTTCGCCGCGGAGTTGCTACATTCTGCGCGCGAGCGGCTGCACGTCGGGCCGCGTCGCGGCGTGCGCGCGCGCCGCGCCGGGCTTTCAAACAAGATTCTTAATTCGACTTTCAAACGCGACACGTGCGATTCCCCTTCGAGCCGCCGGGAGAGAGAGAGTTCGACGCCGTGGGCTTCGGCCTCAACGCCGTTGACCACCTCATCGTCATGCCGCGCTACCCCGACTTCGACACGAAGACGCGGCTCGTCGAGCACACGCGCTCCGCCGGCGGGCAGACGGCCTCGACGATGGCGGGCTTGCGGAGGCTCGGCCTGAAGACTGCCTACGCGGGCCGCTTCGGCTCGGACGACGCCGGTCGCTTCGGGTTTGAAGAACTGCGTGCCGAGGGCGTCAACGTCGAGTTCGCCGAAGTGGTCGAGGGCGCGCGCAACCAGGTCGCCTTCATCCTCATTGACGCGCGCACGGGCGAGCGGACGATCATGTGGGACAGGGACGAGCGCCTCGCATACGAAGAAGAGGAAGCGCCAGAGAATTTCGCGACGCGCGGTCGAGTTCTGCACATGGACGCGCACGACCCGCGGGCCTGCGCGCGCCTGGCGCGCGAGGCCCGCGCCGCCGGGACGGTCGTCACGGCGGACGTTGACAACATCTACGAAGGGTTCGACGAACTCCTGCCGCACGTTGACGTGCTCGTCTCGTCAAAGGAGTTCCCGCGCAGGCTCACCGGAATCGAAGATGAACGCGAGGCGCTCGTCGCCGTGAAGTCGAACTTACGCGCTGACACGGTCGTCGGCATGACGCTCGGTGAGCGCGGCGCGGTCGTCTTCCACGAAGGACGGTTCATCGAATCGCGCGCCTTCGCCGTTCCCGGCGGCTGCCGCGACACGACGGGCGCGGGCGACGCGTTCCACACCGGCTTCATCTACGGCCTGCTCGGCGGCGAAGAGATCGAAGGCTGTCTGACTTTGGGCTGCGCCGTCGCCGCGCTCAAGTGCCGCGCCCTCGGCGCACGCACCGCGCTCCCTTCGGCGCTCGAACTCGAACGCCTGCTCACGGGCGAGGGCGAGACTTCTTGATGGTCGCCGCCGATAAAAGTCATCAGTCGTGAAGTCGCGAGTGACGAAGTCGTGAAGCCGTAAGCGAGGAAAGCCTGTCTCCGTGAAGTCGCGGGCGGCGAAAGCTTTTCTTGAAGCATCCGAAGAAAGGCGTTATTCTCCCGCGCCGGACGGCGACTCGCCGACGAAAGGATTGAAGATGAAAAGAGCGTTCCCCCTGTCCTTGATTTTAATTCTCGCGTCTTTAATTTTGTTTCTCTCGGCAACGGTCTTCGCAAACACGTCGGCGCGGCAGGACGAGACGCCGCGCTATCTCGACGTGAATCTCGTCCCTGCACAGGGTCGCTCCGCGTCGGACTTCGTGCCGAAGGGCTGGAAGCTCGAAGGCGACGAGGCCGAGACGAACGGCGACTTGAACAAGGACGGCGTGCCCGACAAGGTTCTGCGGCTCGTCGAGGACATTCCAATCGAAGGCAAGGACGGCACGTACAACAACCGCTACCGCGCGCTCGTCATCCTCTTCGGCCAGGCGGGCGGCGGGTTCAAGCGCGCGGCGGTGGCGACGAAGCTGCTCGGCTGCTCGATGTGCGCGGGCGTGCTCGGCGACCCCGAAGGCGGCAACATCACGGTCGAGATCAAGAACGGCGTGCTCAACGTCAACCAGCTCAGCGGCTCGCGCGAGGCGACCGACCTCACGCAGCGCTTCCGCTACGACGCAGCTTCGGGCCGCTTCCTGCTCATCGGCCAGGACGTGAACGAGTACGACCGCGCCGAAGGCGGCGGCACGAGCACCAGCACCAACTACCTGACCGGCGTGCAGATCACGAAGAAGACGAAGGCGACGCGCAACGGCAACGACTCGGTCATCTCCAGCACGTCGCGCAACGTGCACGCGACGCGGCGCTTCATCGAGGACGTTGATTACAACAACCAGTGAGTTTGCACTGGCCTCCTATGCCGGGAGCGCGGGCACACGGCCCGCCTTGAACGCGTCAGCGCGAAGAAGACTCGCTCAAGATGAATCTTCAAAGAAGAGGCGGTCTGTGTGCCTGCTCACGCAGGCAATGCGGGCCGCGATGCCCGCGCTCCCGGCGCGAAGGCGGCGTTCCCGATGAGGACGGCTCTTCGCCGCGCGTTGTGATATATTTTGAAACGGCTCTTCGCCCGCCGTCGTACAGCGTTGGCGGAAAGCGTTTGGAATCTCGCGGGACTGAAAGCTTTTCGCGCCCTCCCTGTTTTCAAGGCTTACGGAAAAATTCGTTTCGGATGGACAGGCGACGGATACTCATCGTTGAAGGCAACGCCGAACTCCGCACGGTTCTCTCGGACGCGCTGCGCGAGCTGGGCCACGAAGTAGTCACCGCGGGCGACCGCGCCGAGGCCGTCGCCCGCGAAGACCTCGAAGACTTCGACCTCATCATCTCCGACCTCGCCGAGTACGCCGACAGCGCCACGCAGATCGTCTCCGAACTCAAACGCCAGCGCCTCTTCGTCCCCATCGTCGTCTCTTCGGAAGAAGCGGGGCACGAAGGCATCGTCAAGGCTTTCAAGCTCGGCGCGGCCAACTACCTCCGCAAGCCCTACGACCACGACGAGCTGCGCAACATCGTCGAGAAGACTCTGGGCTACAAGCTCCGCTTCGTCGAAGACCTCAAAGTTCTGCCTTACGTCCGCGAACACATCGAGTTCGAGTTGCCGAGCGACATAAGTTTAATGAACGGCGTGCTCCACTACCTCATCGAGCGCGTCGCCGCCCTCGGTGTCATCAAGCCCGACACCTCGAACCTCTTCATCGCGCTCGACGAGGCGTTCGTCAACGCCGTCAAGCACGGCAATAAGCTCGACCACTCGAAGCTCGTCCGCATCACCGCCGACCTCTCGCCGAAGGAGGCGCGCTTCACCGTCGAGGACGAGGGCCAGGGCTTCAACGTCACGGAGATTCCCGACCCGCGCGACCCCTCAAACCTCTTCAAGACTTCGGGCCGCGGCGTGCTACTGATTTACAACATCATGGACGAGGTCGCGTACAATGAGCGCGGCAACCGCCTGACGATGGTCAAGCGGCCCGAAGGCTCGCTCGAATCCGAGGTGATAAAGGCGCTGACGCCGGATGACGACCCCGCCAAAAAGAAGTGACGACGAGCGGCCCGCGGAAGACGCTCACACGCCCGCGCACTCGACAAACTCCGGCACTCAAAAGCCAGCGTCAATCGCTTTCAGGCTTCGCAGGCCGCTCGTCTTCCTCTTCATCTTCGCCGCGCTCTTCCTGTTCCACCTCTCGCTGCTGAATCTCCCGTACTACTGGGACGAGGCCGGCTACTTCATCCCCGCCGCGCGCGACATCTACGCCGACGGAAGTTTCATCCCGCACTCGACGCTCTCGAACGCGCACCCGCCGCTCGTGATGGCGTACCTCGCCATCGCGTGGAAACTCTTCGGCTTCCGCATCGAGGTCGCGCGGACGGCCATGCTGCTCGTCTCCGCGTTCGCGCTCACCGGACTCTTCCGCCTCGCCGAGCGCGTCGCGAACACACGCGTCGCCGCCGCGACCGTCGTCTGCGCGGCGCTCTACCCGGTCTTCTTCGCGCAAAGCTCGCTCGCGCACCTCGACATGATGGTCGCGGCGCTGACGATGTGGGGACTCTTCCTTTATCTTCCGCCGACGGCGTCGCGGAAAATTGAGAGCGGGTCAATCGAAAGCGACTCAACGGCGACGCGGAATGAAGTCGGAGCGGGCGCGGGCGTGTTTGAAAGGCGCGGCGTTCGGCGTGCGCTGTGCGTCGCGGTCTTCGCGCTGGCGGCGCTGGCGAAGGAGACGGCGGCGCTCGTGCCGGTCGCGCTGTTCGGTTGGGAGATTCTGTGTTGGGCCGCGGGCAGGAACGAAAGGCTCGCGGCGCTCGTCTGCGTCGAGCGCCGCCGCCCGCTCTCGTCGCTCGTGCTTCTCGTCGCGCTCGTGCCGCTCGCGTCGTGGTTCGCGTACCACCGCGCGCGCACGGGCTACACGTTCGGCAACCCGGAATACTTCCGCTACAACGTCGGCTCGACGCTCGACCTCACGCGCGTGGCCGAAACTCTCCGCCGCCGCTTCGACCAGGTCACGACCTACATGAATCTCTGGGCGCTCACGCTCGCCGGAATCGCCGCGATGTTGCTGAAGCCGCGGCGCGACGGCGAAGACGAGCGCCCGCGCATCGCCGCACCCGTGCAACTCCTCTTCGCGGCGCTCGTCTTCGCGCACGTCGTCGCGCTCTCGTTCGTCGGCGGCGCGGTGCTCGCGCGCTACCTCCTGCCGGTGCTGCCGCTCGTCGTGCTCGTGTGGGTCTCTACGCTCTGGCGTCGTGTCCCGCTCTGGCCGCTCGTCGTCGCGCTCGTCTGCGCCGCGTTCGTCTATCGCACGGAGGTCAACCCGCCCGACGCGTTCCCCTGGGAAGAGAACCTCGCCTACCGCGACTTCATACTCCTGCACCGCGACGCCGCGCACTTCCTCGAAACCAACTACCCGCAAGCGCGCGTGCTGACGACCTGGCCCGCGACCGACGAGCTGAAGAACCCTTACTTCGGCTACCTCACGCGCCCGCTCCGAGTCTTCCCCGTCGAGGACTTCAAACGCGAATCTCTCACCAAGGCCGCCGCGCGCAAGTCCGACTACGACGCCGCGCTCCTCTTCTCGACGCACGGCGGCCCCACGCTCGACGAGGCGCTTCAGACGCTCGGCGGGCGCGTCGTCTTCCGCGAGGAGCGCAAAGGCCAGTGGGTCGCCGCCGTGGTTTTCGGAAGCGGGGGTTGACGTGTCTCGGACACGATTCTGATTGACGCGCCGCCAGAACCTGATATAGTTTGCGCCTGTCCTACGGTTCCGTGTTCCACAACCTTGCCTCGGGCCGCTCTTTACCTTCCGGCCCCTGACCCCAGACTCTAAGGAGAAAATCCCTATGCCTTCAAGAAAGACCTCCGGTAAGAAACCCGCCGGCAAAAAAAAGAGTGAGGGAAGCGCGGACTCGCCCGACTCGCCCGTCCGCATCTGCTTCGACCGCGTCATCCCGCACGAGTACGCGCCCGCGCGCACGACCTCGCTCATGGCCGCCATCAAGAGCGCCACGAGCGGCGGGCCGGGCGCGCACCTTGAGGCCGGCGGGGTCGTGCTTGCGCCCGCGCACATGGCCGTCGTGCTCAGTAAGAAATGGCCGAGCGGCTCGACGCTTAAGTGCCGCTTCCTCGACGGCAGCTCCTTCATGAAGAAGAAGGCGCAGCAGAAGGCGCAGATTTGGGAGAGCTACGCTAACATTAAGCTCAAGTTCGTGACCTCCGGCGACGCTCAGGTCCGCATCTCCTTCTACGCCGACGCCGGCTCCTGGTCGGCCATCGGCACCGACGCGCTTGTCCAGTCCTACTTCCCGAAGTACCAGCCGACGATGAACTTCGGCTGGCTGCGCGACAACACCGACGACGAGGAGTACGAGCGCGTCGTCGTCCACGAGTTCGGCCACGCGCTGGGCTGCATCCACGAGCACCAGTCGCCCAACGCCAAGCTCGACTGGAACACGGCAGCCGTCTATCAATACTTCTCCGGCCCTCCGAATTACTGGAGCAAGCAAGACATAGACTCGAACGTGCTCGAAACCTACAGCCCGAAGGGGATCGGCGACACTATCTTCGACAAGGCTTCAATCATGCTCTACCAGTTCGACGGCAAGCTCTTCAAGGACGGGAAGGGCACTCCGCTCAACACACACCTCTCGCAACTCGACAAGCAGTTCATCGCGCAGATGTATCCGAAGAAGTAGCCGCCCGACGTGCCTCACCCCGTCGGCGTAAGCTGCGCCGGGCCGGAGGGCCGCGCCGCGCTTCGCTCTCTATGCCCTACGAACTCTTTCTCGCGCTCCGTTACCTGCGCGCGCGGCGCGGTCGTCGCGTGGCGCGCTGGACTGCGCTCGCCGCGGTCGCAGGCATTGCGTGCGGCGTGGCGGCGCTGACGGTCGCGACGGCGCTCGCCAACGGGTTCCGCGACGAACTGCGCGACAAAATCCTGCGCGGCACGGCGCACGTCACGCTCGCGCGCGAGGGCGGCGCGGTGGAAGACCCGCGCGCCGTGGCCGGGCGCGTGCGCGGCATCGAAGGCGTGCTCGACGCTCAGCCGACGACCTACGAAGGCGCACTCCTCTCGGGGCCGAACGGCGCGGCCTACACGCTCCTGCGCGGACTCGACGAGCATTCGGCGCGCGCCGTCTCGGACGTTCAAAGCACGCTGACGAAAGGGAAGCTCGACGCGATTTTTCAAAACGCGCCGGGCCGAAGTCAGAACCTTACGGCGAGCAAATCGCAAACGAACTCGCCGAGTGAATCTCAAGCAGACTCGCCCGTGCCGGTCGTCGTCGGCGAAGAGTTGGCGTCGCGGACGGGACTGAACGAAGTCGGCGGCGAGGGCTGGGTGTTGACGGGCGCGGCGTTGAACGGCGCGGGAGGGTTCGAGCCTCGCGCGCGGCGCGTGCGTGTCGTCGGAGTGTTCCGCTCCGGCCTCTACGAATACGACTCGGCTTGGACTTACCTCTCGCTCGACGCGGTCGCCGGAGTCGTCGGCGCGCGGCCTTCGACGGCGGTCGTCGGCATCGAGGCCCGCGACATCTACGCCTCGGACGAAGTGGCGCGGCACGTGCGCGCGGCGTTGGGCGCGGGGTGGACGACCTTGGACTGGCGCGAGGCCAACCGCGCGCTCTTCGACGCGCTCGCGCTCGAACGCCGGACGGTCGCGCTCATCATCATGCTCGTCACCGTCGTCGCGGCGCTCAACATCACGACGACGCTCGCGCTCGTCGTCGTCGAGCGGCGCGCGGACATCGCGGTCTTGGCGGCGCTCGGCGCGCGGCCCCTCGGCGTCACGCTCGTCTTCGTCATCGAGGGCGCAATCGTCGGCGCGGTCGGCGCGCTCGCGGGCGTCGCCCTAGGACTCGCCGCCTGCGCCGCGGCGGAACGTTTCCACCTCGTCCGACTTCCGCCAGACGTTTACTCCATCGCGTCCGTGCCGCTCCACCCGCACGCGGGGGATGTTCTGCTCGCCGCGCTCGCGGCCTTCGCCGTGAGCCTGCTCGCGACGATTTATCCCGCGCTTCAGGCGGCGCGCGTGCGGCCCGCGGAGGCTCTGAGGTACGAATGAAAGAGAGTCTGGAGTCTGGAGTCTGGAGTCAGGACGACGGGAACGCGCTCGCCGTTCCGAGCCTGACCGCGCGGGCGTCGAACATTCTTCCGACGCTCGACAGTCTTCACACAGCGAACAGCCTTCGGACTCCGCTATGATTTCAGACTCAAGCTCCAGGTCTGACTCAACCTCCGAGAAGGTCTCAGACTCCAGACTCCAGACTCCAGACTCCAGACTCGTTGTCGCGGGCGTGCTCAAGTCCTTCCGCGACCCTTCGGGCGGCGTGCTCGAAGTCCTGCGCGGCGTGACGTTCGGCTTGAGGCCGGGCGAGATGGTCGCGGTCGTGGGCGCGTCGGGCGCCGGGAAAACGACTCTGCTGCACGTCGTCGGCGGACTCGAAGCGGCGGACGCCGGAAGCGTGAGGCTCGGCGACTTCGACGTGACGCGGGCCGGCGCGGCGCGGCTCGCGCGCTGGCGCGGGCGCGAGGTCGGGTTCGTCTTCCAGTCGCACCGTCTGCTCCTCGACCTCTCGGCGGAGGAGAACGTCGCGCTGCCCCTGCTCGTCGCGCGCCGCAACAGGCGCGGGGCGCTCGCGTCGGCGCGCGAGATGTTAGAGGGGGTCGGACTCGGCGCGCGCGCGCGTCACGCGGCGGGCGAGCTTTCCGGCGGCGAACAGCAACGGGTCGCGGTCGCGCGCGCGCTCGTCACGCGCCCGCGGCTCGTGCTGACGGACGAGCCGACGGGGAACCTCGACGCGCGCACCGGCGACGAGGTCGGCGCGCTGCTCCTCGGCCTGTGTCGCGATGCGCGCGCCTGCGTCCTCGTCGCGACGCACAACGAGCGGCTCGCGCGCCTGTGCGACCGCGTGCTTCAATTGCGCGACGGACAAGTCGAAGAGGTCAGAGGTCAGAGGTCGGAGGTCAGTTAAAAAGCCCCGTGCCGGCGACGGCCCGCGCCATGAAACCGCGCGCCGCAGTGGTGAACAAAAAAACTGGCCTCTGACCTCCGACCTCTGGCCTCTCCACTTAAAATCTGACAGACGCTCGCCGTTTCAGTTATAATGCGAGGCGGACGCGGTTCGCGGTTCTCCTGACCGCCGACGGTCGCGCCGACGCTTTCGCAGCAACGTCCTTATCGGTCGGTAATTTTATTTATGTTTGAGCGATACACGGAGAAGGCGCGGAGGGTCATCTTCTTCGCGCGGTACGAAGCCTCGCAGTTCGGCGCGCCGGCAATCGAGCCGGAACACCTCCTTCTGGGACTCATGCGCGAGGACAAGTCCCTGACGGCGCGCTTCCTCGCGCGCGCGCAGACCTCGCTCGAAGCCATCCGCAAAGAGATCGAAGGCCGCGCGCCGCTTCGCGAAAAGATTTCGACCTCGGTCGAACTCCCGCTCGCGCCGGAGACCAAGCGCGTGCTCGCCTACGCGCACGAGGAGTCCGACAGACTTCAGCACCGGCACATCGGAACGGAGCACCTGCTGCTCGGACTCCTTCGCGAAGAGCGCTCGATGGCGGCGGAGATTTTGTACGAGCGCGGGCTGAAGCTGCACGCGGTGCGCGAAGAGATTTCGCGTCAGGCTGGCGGCGACCCGCGCGCGGCGCAGAAGAAGGAGACGCCGCACCTCGCGGAGTTCTCGCGCGACCTGACCGACGACGCCTCGAACGACAAGCTCGACCCGCTCGTGGGCCGAGAGGGCGAGATCGAGCGCGTCGTGCAGATACTCTGCCGCCGGACGAAGAACAACCCCGTGCTCATCGGCGAGCCGGGCGTCGGGAAGACCGCCATCGTCGAAGGACTCGCGCAGAGAATCGTCCGCGGCGAAGTGCCGACGTTTCTTGAGAACAAGCGGATTCTCTCGCTCGACCTTTCGCTCATCGTCGCGGGCACGAAGTACCGCGGGCAGTTCGAGGAGCGCCTGAAGCAGATCATGCGCGAGCTGGTCGAGAACCCGCAGTACATCGTCTTCATCGACGAGCTGCACACGCTCGTCGGCGCGGGCAGCGCGGAAGGCTCGCTCGACGCGGCGAACATTTTGAAGCCGGCTCTTTCGCGCGGCGAGATTCAGTGCATCGGCGCGACAACTCCGGCGGAGTTCCGCAAGTCAATCGAGAAAGACCGCTCGTTGGAGCGCCGCTTCCAGGCCGTCAAAGTCCCGCCGCCGTCCGAAGAGGAGGCCATCTCGATTCTCGACGGCGTGCGCGAGCGCTACGAAGCTTTCCACCAGGTTCGCTACACAGAGGACGCAATCGAGGCCGCCGTCTATCAGTCGAACCGATACATCCCCGACCGCTTCCTCCCAGACAAGGCGATTGACGTGATTGACGAGGCCGGCGCGCGCGTGAAGCTGCGCGCGCGGCGCGACGCGCCTTCGGGCGGCAACGTCCTGCGCGAAGACGTTTACGAAGGCCGCGCGCCGTACACTCGCGGCTCGTTCACCTCGGCGCTGATTGACGACGAAGAGATGTTGATGTCGGTCGAGGTGACGAAGGACGACATCGAGGAAGTCATCGCGCGCTGGACGGGAATTCCGGTCACGTCTTTGAAGGAAGAGGAGACGCAGAAACTCCTCCGCATCGAAGACGAGATACGCAACCGCGTCATCGCGCAGCGCCCGGCCATCTCCGCGCTCGCGCGCTCAATCCGCCGCTCGCGCGCGGGGCTGAAGAACCCGCACCGCCCCGTCGGCTCGTTCCTTTTCCTCGGCCCGACCGGCGTCGGAAAGACAGAGGTCGCGCGCTCGCTCGCCGAGTTTCTGTTTGGCTCCGAGCGCTCGATGATTCGCTTCGACATGAGCGAGTTCATGGAGAAGCATTCGGTCTCGAAGCTCATCGGCTCGCCTCCGGGTTACGTCGGCCACGAAGAGGGCGGGCAGTTGACGGAGCGCATCAAGCGCTCGCCCTACTCGGTGCTCCTCTTCGACGAGATCGAGAAGGCGCACCCCGACATCTTCAACGTCCTGCTCCAAGTCTTCGAGGACGGCATCCTGACCGACGCGCTCGGCAACACCGTTGACTTCAAGAACACGATCATCATCATGACCTCGAACATCGGCGCGCGCTTCATCCAGAAGAAGGGCGCGATGGGCTTCCAGGCAAGCCCCGACGCCTCGCGCGAGAAGATGGAAGAGATGGTGATGAACGCCGTCCGCCACACCTTCAACCCCGAATTCATCAACCGCCTCGACGAGATCATCATCTTCGACCAGTTGCAGGACGAGGAGTTGCTGGAGATCGTCGGCCTTCAGGTCGAGCAGTTGAACAAGACGCTCTCGCGCCGCGGCCTCGAAGTCCGCCTGACCGACGAGGCGAAGCGCTGGATCGTCGAGAAGACCTGCGGCGACCGCTCTTACGGCGCGAGGCCTTTGCGCCGCGCGCTCCAGAAGCATGTCGAAGACCCGCTCTCCGAGGCGCTCATCCAGGGCGCGCTCGCGGGCGCGTCGCTCGTCGAAGTCTTCCGCGACGGCGACGAGTTGAACTACCGTCCCGTCGTGGCCGAAGAGGCCGGCGACGCGCTCCTCATTCACTGATTTTCAGTGAATGAGGAAGGCAAAAGTAAAAAGGCAAAAGGCAAAAGAGAGTCGGATCAGTCTCTTTTGCCTTTTTCCTTTTGCCTTTTGCCTTGCTATAATGCGCCCCTTTGCGGGACTGGTGCGGCTGGCAACGATAGGGCGTGCGGGGTGAATCCAAGTTTCGCCCGTTCCAAAATCCGGCGTCCGTCTTGGGAGTGGCGTTCAGGCGAACCGCGCCGCCCCGGCTGAAAATCTCGAAAGTTCTCTTAAAAAGCAGAGTCTCCCGGATTCATTGCGACCGCAATTCTTGAGGCGAAAAACTAACTCTATGCGAATTCGCGCGCCTTGGATTTACCTCGTGGCCGCCCTCGTGGGCTGCCTCATGCTCCTCGACATGGCGCTCCCGACCTTAAGCGTCAGCGCACAGGAGCAGCAGGCCTCCCCGCAGAGACAGAAGCTGGTCGAAGACGTACAGGTCGAGGGCAACCGACGCCTCCGCGTGGAGGACGTGCTCTACCACGTCCAGACCCGACCCGGCGACGTTTACAACAAGGAGCAGGTGAGTCGCGACCTTCAGGCCCTGCTCAACCTCTCCTTCTTCGACAAGACCGACACGCGCGTCATCATCCAAGACCCAGGCCCGAAGGGCGGGGTCGTCGTCATCTTCCACGTCAAAGAGCTTCCGGTCATCCGCGACCTGACCTTCAAGGGCCTGAGCAGCGTGGGCGAGGCCGACGTTCTTAAAGAATTCCGCGAGAAGAACATCGGCGTTTACAAGGAGTCAACCTACGACCCCGTCAAGGTCAACAACGCCGTCCGCGTCATCAAGGAACTGCTCGCCGAGCACGGCCACCCGAACGCGACCATTGACGTGAACAAGGAGGACATCTCCGCGACCTCCATCGGGCTGACCTTTAACATCAACGAGGGCGAGCGCGTCCGCGTCGTGGACATCGAGTTCACGGGCAACCAGCACTTCTCGAACGGCGAACTGCGCGGCGCGATGAAGCTCGTCAAGGAGGCGGGACTCATCTCGCGCTTCCGCGGCGAGGACATCCTGCACCTCGACAAGCTCGACTACGACCTCAACAAGAACGTCCGCGACTACATGACCTCGAAGGGCTACCTGGAGGCGCGCTTCGGCGAGCCGAAGGTCGAGAGCCTCGGCGAGAAGCGCACGGGCTTCCCCGTCCTCCCGCTGCCGATCATCTCGTCCGTTGACGAGGGCCTGCGCGTCACCATCCCGGTCAACGAGGGCAAGCTCTACCACCTCGGCCAGATCAAGATCGAGGGCAACTCGATCTACTCCGAGGAGGTCATCCGCCAGGTCATCGGCCTGAAGACCGGCGACATCGCCAACGGCGAGCGCATCCGCAAGGCGCTCTACGAAGACCTGAAGAACCTCTACGGGCGCGCGGGCTTCCTCCAGTACGACCCGGAGATCACGCCGGAGTTCAAGCCCGACCCGCAGCACCCCGACCAGGGCATCGCGGACTTCACGATCACGATCACCGAGGGCAAGCAGTTCACGCTCCGCCGCCTTGAGTTCCACGGCAACACCTACACGCGCGACAACGTCCTGCGCCGCGAGGTGGCCGTCAACGAGGGCGACATCTTCGACAAGTCGCTGTGGGAGTTCTCGGTGCTGAAGCTGAACCAGCTCGGCTTCTTCAACCCGATTGACAAGGACAAGGACGCCGAGTTCCGCACCAACGAGGAGACCGGCGAGGTTGACGTTGACCTGCGGGTCGAGGAGCGCGGGCGCAACCAGATCAGTTTCAACGGCGGCGTCTCCGGCATCGGCGGCTCGTTCTTCGGCCTCGACTACTCGACGAACAACCTTCTGGGCCGCGGCGAGTCGCTCTCCTTCAACGTCGCCTTCGGCAACCGCCAGAAGTCAATCCTCTTCTCGTTCACCGAGCCTTACTTCAGGGACAGGCCCATCTCGGTCGGCTTCTCGCTCTACACGCAGTCCTTGCAGTTCTTCGGCGAGGGGACGCTGCTATCGCAGAACGCGTCGGCGGTCAACAGCCTCGTCAACGCCGAACTCGGCGACACGACGAGCCTGCTGACGGTCGGCGAGGAGAACCTGTTCACGCAGAAGACGACCGGCGGCTCGATCTTCGCCACCTCTCCGCTCTCGGAGTTCTGGCGCCCGCGCAGCCGCCGCTACGTGCAGATCGCGCGCGCCTCGCGCGTCGGCTTCTCCTACGCGCTCTCGCGCTCGTCGGTCGAGGAGCCGGCGGTCAACGCGCAGGGCAACGCGCAGACGCTCATCCCCGTCGTCTTCTCGCAGCCGAACATCATCACGAGCCGGGTGACGCCCTCGTTCGTCTATGACACGCGCAACGGCACGATTGACCCGACGCAGGGCACGCAGGTCGCCGTCCAGCTCGCGCTCGCGGGACTCGGCGGCGACGTGCGCACCTACGAGCCGTCGGCCTCCTACATCCACTTCATGCCGGTGCGCCGCAAGCGCTCGCGCAACCCGGAAGTCTTCGGCTTCCGCCTGATGGCCGGGCACGTCGGGAGCTTCGGGCTTTCGTCGAACATCTCGGCGGCGCAGCAGAGTTCGCTCTCGTTCATCGCGGGCGTGCCCGTGTACGAGCGCTTCTTCCTCGGCGACGAGACGACGATCCGCGGCTACAACGTCCGCTCGATCAGCCCCGTCGCGCCGCTTGAGGTGTTCGTCACCTCGCGCAACGTCTCGGTCTCCTCGACGCCGACGGGCGACCTCGCGCCCGTGCCGGTCTCCGACCGCCTGCGGCAGCAACTCGTCTCGCTCGGCACGTTCACCGGCGCGTCGGGCGCGAACTCGGTTCTGATCGGGCAGGACTTCCGGTTCATCGGCGGCGACACGCAACTGCTCGGCAACTTCGAGTATCGCATCCCCATCGTCGGCCAGACCGTCTCGCTCGCGGCCTACGCCGACATCGGCTCGTCGTTCAACCTGACGACGAAGGACGACCAGATTTTCTCGACGCAATTCCTGCGCGACCAGCCGTTCCTCGGCTCGCTCGGCGTCGGCGGACTCTCGGAGCTGGTCGTGCGCCGCAACCCGCAGCTCGCCATCCAGCCGACGAGCAACTTCGTTGACTCGTCGGGGCTGCCGCTGCGCGGCCTGCTCGTGCAGGGCGACCGCCTGCTCACGAAGGAGGAGTTCGCGCAGTTGACCCGCGTCGGCCCGACAGACCCGCTGACGAACCTCCCGTTCGGCGTGCAGCCCGTTTACCTCCGCGGCGAGGCGCAGGAGAACACGGTCGCCAAAATCTCGCAGAGCCTTTTCTCAAAAATCGGCGACTACCGATCCAGCCTCGGGCTTGAGTTGCGCATCCAACTGCCCGTCGTGAACGTGCCGTTCCGCCTGATCTACGCGTACAACCCGAACGCGCAGTCAACATTTTTCTTGGAGAAGAAGAGCGTCTTCCGGTTCAGCATCGGTCGAACTTTCTAGACGTTTAGGATTAAACTACGGGGGAGCGCGCGCTCTTCGGGCCAGCACACGCGGGAGAGCCGTTCGCCCTCTGACTTAAAAAAGTTAAGGAGCAGTACAGGAAAGACCATGAAAGCCATCCGCAACATAATCGCCGCCGCCGCCGTCGCGGCCTTCGCCGCGCTCACGGCGAGCGCGCAGACTCAGCCCGCCCGACAGACCGCGGCCCCCGCGCCCGCGCCCGCACAGGGAGCGGCCATCGCCGAGGGCAAGTTCGCCATCATCGACACCGACGCCTTCAGCGACCCGCAGAACGGGATCAAGCGGCTCGTGGTCGCGTTCCAGACGGTCGAGCGCGAGTTCAAGCCGCGCCGCGACGAAGTCCAGGCGCTTCAGGCGCGCTACGACGCGCTCGCCAAGGAAATCAACGACACGAAGAACGTCGCCGACCAGAAGGCGCTCGCCGCGAAGGCCGACCAGGCCACGCAGCTTGAGACCGAGATCAAGCGCAAGCAGGAGGACGGCCAGAAGGACTTGGAGAAGCGCGTCCAGACGCTGACGCAGCCGATCTATCAGGACATCGGCAACGCGCTCCAGGCCTTCGCCAAGCAGCGCGGACTCTCCGTCGTCTTCGACATCAGCAAGATGCAGGGCGTCGTCATGGTCGTCAACAACTCGGTTGACATCACCGACGCCTTCATCGCCGAGTACAACCAGCGCAACCCGGCCACGACGGCCTCGACGACCGCGCCCTAAAACAAGTAAGACAAAAGCAGTGACGAGTGACGAGTGCCGAGCAAGAGGTTGCCTTAGCTCGTCACTCGTCACTCGTCACTGCTGTCATAGCTTATGGAAACGCTTCTCGACACGCGCGCCATTCAGGAGATACTGCCGCACCGCTACCCGTTCCTGCTCGTTGACCGCATCGTCGAGCTGACCGAGGGAGTCCGAATCGTCGGCGTCAAGCAGGTCACCATCGGCGAGCATTTTTTTCAGGGCCACTTCCCCGGCGCGCCCGTCATGCCCGGCGTCCTCATCGTCGAGGCGATGGCGCAGGTCGGCGCGATCTACGCGCTCCAACAGATCGAGAACCGCGACCGCAAGCTCGTCCTCTTCAGCGGCCTCGACAACTGCCGCTTCCGCCGCCCCGTCACGCCCGGCGACACGCTCGTTATCACGGTCACGCCGCTCCGGGTCGGGGGCCGCGTCCAGAAGATGCACGGCGAGGCGCACGTCGAAGGCCAGCTCGCCGCCGAGGCCGACATCATGAGCGTCGTCGCCGACCGCGACGCGGTGAAATGAAGGCAAAAGTAAAAAGGTAAAGGGCAAAAGAGAAAGCCGTCTCTGCTTCATCTTTTGCCTTTTACCTTTTGCCTTTTACTTGAACCCATGTCCGCAGAGATTCACCCGTCAGCGGTCGTCAGCCCGCGCGCTGAGGTCGGCGAAGGCTCTTACGTCGGCCCGTTCTGCACGGTCGGCGACGAAGTGCGACTGGGCGCGCGCGTCCGCCTCGAATCGCACGTCGTCGTTGACGGGCGAACGGAGATCGGCGACGACACTCACGTCTTCCCCTTCGCGTCCGTCGGACTCGCGCCGCAGGATTTGAAGTACCGCGGCGAGCCTTCCGAGACGCGCGTCGGTCGCCGCTGCTCGCTGCGCGAGTTCGTCACCGTCCACCGCGGCACGGAGGGCGGAGGGATGCTCACCGCAATCGGCGACGACTGCCTCATCATGGCGCAGGCGCACGTCGCGCACGACTGCCTGATCGGCGACCGGGTCATCATGGCGAACGCCGCGACGCTCGCCGGCCACGTCGAGATCGCCGACGGCGCGAACGTCGGCGCGTACTCCGGCGTGCACCAGTTCTGCCGGGTCGGTCGCGAGGCTTACGTCGGCGGCTACTCGGTCGTCGTCAAGGACGCGCTCCCGTTCGCGCTCACCGTCGGCAACCACGCGAAGTGCTACGGCCTGAACACCGTCGGCATGAAGCGCCGCGGCTACCCGCACGAGACGACCGAGGCGCTCCACCACGCCTTCCGCCTCCTCCTCGCCTCCAGGCTCAACACCACGCAGGCGCTCGCGGCAATCCGCGAAGAGATCAAGGACTCTTCGGAAGTCGAAGAACTCGTCCGCTTCATCCAGACCTCGAAGCGCGGCGTAGTGAAGTGACGAAAGCAGTGGCGAGTGACAAGTGACGAGTGACGGGTTAAATTCTTCCTGCTCGTCACTCGTCACTTGTCACTCGCCACTTCTGTTATGCGCTACGGACTCATCGCGGGCAACGGCAAGTTTCCATTCCTCGTCGTCGAGGGCGCGCGGCGCGCGGGCGCGGAGTTGGCCGTCGCGGCGATAAAGGAAGAGACAGACCCGGCCATCGAGAAGATAGCCGACAAGCTGACGTGGGTCGGCATCGGGCAGTTGGGCAAGATGATCCGCTTCTTCAAGCGCGAGGGCGTGGAGAAGGCGATCATGGCGGGGCAGGTCAGGCACGTGCAGATTTTCAGCGGCGCGCTCCCCGACGTGCGGATGCTGAGGATGCTCTTGAGCCTGCCGCGCCGCAACACCGACGCGCTCATCGGCGGCGTCGCCGCGGAACTCGCGCGCGAAGGCATCGAGCTGATTGACTCGACCTTTTTCCTGCAAGACCAGCTCGCGCGCGAAGGCACGCTCACACGCCGCGCGCCCGACGAGCGCGAGCGCGGCGACATCGAGTACGGGCTGGAAGTCGCGCGCGAGATAGCCCGCCTCGACCTCGGCCAGACAATCGTCGTGCGCGCGCGCGCCTGCGTCGCCGTCGAGGCGATGGAGGGGACGGACGCGACCGTGCGCCGCGCCGGCCAACTCGCCAAGGGGCGCCTCACCGTCGTCAAGGTCGCGAAGCCCGACCAGGACATGCGCTTCGACGTGCCCGTCGTCGGCGTCCCCACCGTCGAGACGATGGCGGAAGCCGGCGCGACCTGCCTCTGCGTCACCGCCGCGAAGACGCTCGTCTTCGACCGCGAAGAGATGTTCGCCCTCGCCGACCGACACCGCATCTCAATCGTCGCCGTCGCGCACGCCTGAAGGCGATTTCGGATTTCGGATTTTAGATTTTGGATTGGGCGCGTGGCGTGGGCTGAGCTTTCCGAATCCTTCGTCGAGCTTCGGCGGCGAGCCAATCCAAAACCCAAAATCTGAAATCCGAAATCGAGTGTGTGGCGGTTTTGAGTCGCCGCGCACAAATGCCACAGCCGCGCGCGCCCTCGCGCGCGCCCACTCTTCAAAAAGACGCGGAAATTGAACGGCGCGAAGCGGCGCGCGCTGGCACGGACGTTGCCGCCTTCGCCGGTCGAGTATCAAAGAAGGCGGGCCGCACAAGGACGCTTGCCTGCGACGCCGCCTCGGAGAAACAACGCTTCAAGTCTGACCCAATTTCCTTTAAAGGAGAACCTGAAAACCAATGAAGAAACTCGGATTCGCGACCGTTCTCGTCCTGTCGCTCGTCTTCGGCGCCGGCTCGGTCTTCGCGCAGAACGCGAACAGCGGCGGCACGAGCGCCAACACCGGCACGACGCATCATGGCCGTCGTCACCACCGCCGTCATCACCGCCGTCACCGCCGTCACCACCGCAGGTCGAAGACGACCGGCAACACCAACTCGTAGTTCCCCGGCGGCGCGCCGGACGGACTTCGGCGCGCCGCCGTTCCTTCTTTGATAAAGCAGAGATAGAATCCGCACAGTTGCCCCGGTGTGGGCGGGGCGGCACTCATGGGGCGATGAGTGCCCTGTGCGGCGTGCGAGGCGGGGGCGGGCAGCACAGTAGGCAGGGCGGCCCGCCCGCGCCGAGTGGAAGGGGATGCGACGCAAGTGGGGAGGCAGCCGCTCGTCGAGCATCCCTTTCTTTTTTCCGCGGCGGCGCTGTACGCCACAGCGCCGCCGCGGGCTTCCGAACCTGCGGGCGGTATGTTCATGCGGCAGTCGGTCAAGATCACGGCGTTGGGCAGTCGGCTCGCGTTAGCTTTGTACGCGCTCGCCGCCGCCGCGTGCGTGCTTCTGGTTTACGCCGCCACCGCCAGACGCCCCGCGCAGGTCGAGACCGTCACGACGCCCGCGCGCTCGCCCGCGCCGACTTCAACCCCTTACGTCAACGAGCCGAAGCTCCCCCCCGTCGAGCCTGAGGTGGAGGTCGCGGGCGACCGCATCGCCGAGGTCGAAGTCTATCTCAGGAAGCGGCAGAGCGCGCAGGCACTCGACGCGCTCAAGCGCGCGCGCCGCGCCACGACCCACGCCATCGAGTCGCGCCAGCGCAGAGGCTCGCGTGTTGACGAACTCGCCTCCACGCTCAAGGGACTCGACTCCGTCGAGCGCGCGATCCAGCGCGGGCAGCTCGACGACGCCCACCGCCAACTCGAAGCGCTCAACAAGGGCCTCGACCGACTCGACTACTGAGATTCGGAATGCGGGATGATGAGTGATGAATGAAAGGCCAGTTGCCTTTCATTCATCACTCATCATCCCGCATTCATCACTTCCTCACTCTTCGTCAAGTTTGAGCTGGAAGCGCTCGGCCATTCGGTAGAGCGTGCGGCGGTCTATGCCGAGGACTTCGGCGGTGCGCGTGCGGTTGCCGCCCGTCGCTTCGAGGACGTGTTGCAGGTATCGTCGTTCGAGTTCGTCGAGCGAGGGCAGGTCTTCGTAGAGTGCGGCGAGCGGCGAGCGCGACGCGGCCTGACGAACCTCCGCGGTCTGAAGCTTCGGCGGCAAATCTTCCGCCGCGACCTCCGCGCCGCGCGCGTGCAGCGCCGCGTACTCGACCGCCGACTCAAGCTCGCGCACGTTCCCCGGCCAGTCGTATGCGACGAGACGGTTGAGCGCGCCTTCCGAAAGTCGCAACCGCGCACGACCGGCGTTCTCCGAGGCCGCGCGCAGGAAACGCTCGGCCAGCAGCGGGATGTCGCTTCGCCGCTCGCGCAAGGGCGGCACGCGAAGCGTCACGACACTTAAACGATAAAAGAGGTCTTCGCGGAAGCGACCCGCCTTCACCTCCTTTTCAAGGTCGCGGTTCGTCGCGGCCACCACGCGCGCGTCCGTCATGACGGGCCGGGTCGAGCCGACGCGGCGAATCTCTCCCTCCTGAAGCGCGCGCAAAAGTTTCACCTGCATCGCCGCGCTCGTCTCGCCGACTTCGTCGAGGAAGAGCGTGCCGCCCTCGGCCTCTTCCCACAAACCCTTCCGGTCGGACGCCGCGCCGGTGAAAGCGCCGCGGACGTAGCCGAAGAGTTCGGATTCGAGAAGCGTCTCGGTGAACGCGC
>Ga0070740_10000419_pt1 | contig 93403 bp, 94 predicted proteins | sample Coa_R2_FD_67286 | JGI IMG/M metagenome (GOLD analysis project Ga0070740, IMG submission 67286) | Surface soil microbial communities from Centralia Pennsylvania, which are recovering from an underground coalmine fire - Coalmine... | ecosystem: Environmental > Terrestrial > Soil > Unclassified ... | reverse complement strand
TTTGTATAGCAAAACTTGGTAATGACAAACAACGATAATACATCATCGTCATCAAACAGAGGGTTAGCCTCTGCAGATGAAGAGACAAAAGAGAGGGTAGCAAGGAAGGGCGGAGAAGCAGTCTCTCAGGATAGAGAGCATATGGCTGAAATTGGACGCAAAGGTGGAGAGGAAGTTTCACAAGACAGAGAGCACATGGCTGAGATAGGAAGAAAGGGCGGAGAATCATCCCATGGAGGAGGAAGTAGTTCGTCAGGAAACCAAGGTGGAGGCGAAGGCCGCGGTTTCGCAGGCATGTCTGAAGAAAAGCGGAAGGAAATAGTCAGTAAAGGCGGCCAGCACTAGACTATAACTAGGAGCAATAGCAATAGGGGTTTAGCTTCAGCCCGTGAAGAAACAAAGAAGATGGTAGCAAGGAAGGGCGGAAAATCTCACTAAAGAAGACTGTCAAAAGGATGTATGAAAAGAAGGCAGAAAGAAAGGGCGAAGAGCACTAGACTCAAATCAGAGCAGAACTAATCCGCCCCACTAACCTCTTTGAGCAGATGCAATATGACTTTATGACCACCTTCTCCAGATGCCAATTGAATAGAAGCAAGTTCCTCACGTTGTACTATAGTGAGGCCTGAAAGCAAGGTAGAGTAATAAAGACAGGAGAATTAGCCTTTCGTTTTAGCACGTATCAGAGATAGGCAGCTATCGCGGTGTCAGCATGTATGACTATCGATTATCTCGCCATTATCAGGCAGTATTGGATCTGCCCAGGGCAAGATTTCAAAGTAAAGGTCAGGCCGATTGTTGATTTTTGACTGAAAATTACTATATCATAGGCACACAAATCAAAAGATGGAATACAAACCGCCGAGCTAATCCCATATTTTTTCAATTAGCTCCCCAACGCACGTCTTTATTTGACGCAAAACTGATAAATATTCTATATGAAGCCTCCGCTATCATGGCAAAGACAGAACGATTTACCAATCTGAATGTGGATATAGAAAGACTCGCTACGAGAGTGCAGACATATTTGCAGGAGCACAAGTTTGAGGTTGCTTTTTCAAAGGATCATACCGAGCCTGCTTCATGGTTCTTTATTCAGGCCAGAAAATCTGATGCGTTAAGAACCATAGCCGGTGCCAGAAGGAGCACTGACATTACTATCAGAGGCTCGCCAGATGACTTTGAAGTGACAATAGGAACGGGAGAATGGGGCAAGAACATTGTTACTTCTGCACCCCTGTTTATAGTACCAGTAGTTGGTGTCACTGCAACCCTTGCCAAGCTGTATGTTGCCAAAAAGTTTGAAGACAATTTGTGGAAATACATCAAAGATCAAGCAAACTTTTTGGGCGGAAGTGCTTCTTCAGCCAAGGCAGAAGCATCACAGGCCTCTATCGGAGGGGTAGATAGCAGAGCATATGATTGCGACTATGTCGAGGGATACCCTGGCTGGAATGACCAGATTCTGGGCGGCAGACTTGTACTATTCCGGGAAAAGGGCGGCAAGAACAGGCTAGTTTTCAAAGCGCCAGACAGCTCTAAAGAGATTGTAATACCAGCGCAAAACATCACAAATGCAACAATTATCAATAGAAAGAAGGGGCTGGATGAAGACGACCTTATGATACAGCTTGAATGCAAAGACCAGAATGACAAGGAGCTCAGACTGGTACTCAATCTGGCCGACGATATTATCAGGGGTGTTCTGGCAGGCATTAACGAAATAGTTGGAGAGGACAAGGTGCTGAGGAGCTTTAGTCAGGTTCAGGTAAACGCCAGTACAAAGTATTGCATGAGCTGCGGAAATAAACTGCCTTCAGATGCCAAATTCTGCTCATCCTGCGGACAGAAGCAGTAGAAAATTAGTATGGGGCACATGCTGTCTCATACTAATTTTTTCTTATATAACTCAGCTGCAAAGCATACTAATCGTTAATACTAGGTTTAGGCTTCTTTTCGAAAAGAAGGTCAAAAGTGTTTACCGGATTTAATATTCCTGCCACTGTAATGGCAGTGGCTGCATCTGAAAATGGCAAGATTGTAATTGCTTCGGAATACATTATTCCAATCTTCCTTGGCACAGTCTTTGCAGCTGCGCTTTTTTCATCAAAGATAAAGATTCCATACACCATGATGCTTGTTGGAATTGGGATCATAATCTCAATTCTCAGCCTCTCACCCAAGTTTGACATTATCGGAAGCGACTTTGCTGTTGACCCAAAGCTGATCCTTGATTTTATGATTCCTCCGCTAATTTTTGAAGCCATGATGAAAATAGACTACCAGGAGTTCAGAAAGGTCAGGCTGCCTGCCCTTCTTCTTGCCACGGTGGGGGTCATAGTTGCCACGCTTGTTGGCGGTTTTCTACTGACCTATGTTGCAGGCCTTCCATTTATGATTGCATTTGCCTTTGCGGCGCTTATTGCGCCAACAGATGCCGCCATGGTAATAGAGGTCTTCAAGAAAGTAAAAGTTCCCAAGCTATTATCAACCCTTATGGAGTCAGAATCAAGCTTCAATGATGCCACTGGAATTATTGCCTTCTCTTCAATTCTGGCATTATCTCTTGGAGCAGGGTCAAATGTGATGGGAACGCCAGAAGGTGGAATCATCGATTTTGACCTTGTCAACGCCGCAGAGCATTTTGGCATCGTATTTTTTGGAGGTGCCCTGATTGGAATAGCAATAGCCGCTGGCGCTCACAGGCTTCATGCCATGGTGGATGACCCTTTCTCAGAAACAGCCCTGACAGTTGCGACAGTTTTTGGCGCCATGGTACTTTCGAACGCTATCGGCGTTTCTGGACTTGTAGCTGTCGCTGTGGCAGGCCTGTACTTTGGAAATGTGACAATAAGAAGCGAAAAGGTAGTAAGCGTCAGAGTCAAAGAAACTGCTTTCAATTTCTGGGAGCTAATCGCATTCTTTGCCAACTCGGCTGCATTTTTATTTCTAGGAGCAACGATGGATTTAACAAGGTTTCCAGGAAACTTTACCTTAATCGGCCTTGCCTTTGCCGCAGTCCTTGCAGCAAGGGCAGCATCCACATACCCCATTTTGGCTATAACAAATCGTATAACAAAAGACAAGATTCCAACCGTTTGGAAAAACGTAGTGTTTCTAGGAGGAATGCGTGGTGCTGTTTCGGTTGCACTTGTCGCTTCTTTACCTGAAAGTGACTTCAAGGCGACGCTTGAAACCATTACATTTGGAGTTGTGTTATCCTCCCTGATACTGCAGTATATTGTACTGACAGGATATATCAAGAGGGTGTTCAAAAGGTACGAGGTACAAGAGATGACATAAAAAAATTGGATTGCGTTATCTTCTGTCCTGTTGGTTCGATGTCAATTAACAGCATCCGCTGGACGCATGGGCTATCTCTAATTGTGGCTAGGAATCTCTATCTTCCTACTTGTCTTTTCCACTTGCGCTATTGTGTCAGAGGCCGTGCATATGCTTCCAAGGTGTAGGTGACTGTGAAGGGTTCTCCGCTTCTCTTGTGAAACACAAGTGAATCCCCGATAAAGTCAAAAGTCCCTGAGGAGATAGGCACGTCGCCTGAGACTATATCTGATTCTACTATATTTGATTCCATGTGTGAGTATGTTATGGTTGTCCCGTTTATCACGGCAATTGGAGTCAATCCATGTTCTTTGTCCACAGGAACTGAAGAGTTGTATCGGTGTATCACTTCAATTTCTATTGGCTTGCTCGCCACAAAAGTTACCCTGCCTTCCCAGACCCTGCCATCGTTTCTTATCGGCAGTGCAAAAACTGTCTGGTGTGGAAGCGGCTGATTTGGAGCCTTCACCGGTGCTGCGCTTGACATGGCAGTCTTTTGAACTCTGATCGTTGTTGGCCATTCAGAGCTTTGCTGTTGGGCCAGTGCATTTAGCTGCAGAGTCAAAATTGGAGCCAGCAACGCTGCTGCCATCATTACAATGACTGATGCCATGCCTGCAAAAACAATTTTTCCTTGCTTATCCAGTAGCATTACTGTGGTAAAATGTGGCTATCATTTAGGTCTTGCCCATTGGGATTGTATTGCATCTAGAGGTACGGTAGCAAAATCTGGCGATCAGGGTTTTGTATTTGCGACTGTTTCGCACGATTTTTTCCAATATGGCAAAATAGACTAGAGATCACTTGATGATATAATTCAATCAGCGAAAAGAAAAGTATCCCCGGTTCTCAAAAAAGCAAATAATGATATCAATAACAATACTCTTCAAGTAGCATGGAGATTGTACCAGGATTGATAACTGTTAGCTCGATAGTAGGCAATATTAGAGGTGACCCAAGACTGGCAGAGGTATACCACAGGATGGCTGGAAAGAATATGGCCGAATCAATCACAATCAGCAGATCAGAATCACAACGAAGTAGAATGCGCAAAAGGTCTGATAAGGGCACAGATATAGCATTCACGCTCGATCAAGGCGTCCATATCAGACACAGAGATGTAGTGATGTTAACGGAGAACAAGATAGTCGTTATTGATATTGAGCCAGAAGATGTGGCGATGATAGAAGTCAAAGAGAATGCTAAAGATGAGATATTAAATTTGGGAATTCGCATTGGCCATATCATAGGTAACCTTCATAGGCCAATCAAGATTGAAGAGAACAGAATATTTTTTCCAATACAAGCAGATACTGAAATAGATATGCTCAGAAATTTATTGCATCCAATTGCGGATCATGTAGAGATCAAGAAAACTAGTATGATATTTGAACCAGAAGAAGAGATGAAAGTACATGCACATTAACGATGGAAATGATCTTAGTGCCAAAAGCGATGATAGTTTCTCTTCACTTTTAGATATCCTCCAGCTCTCTGATTCTTTTTTTCCAACCGGAATGTATACCATGTCAAATGGTCTTGAGGCAATATTTTACGCTGACAAGATTAAAGGACCAAAAGACGTCGCAGACCTGATAAAGGTATATTTAGAATATCAATTAGGACCTGCAGATTGCGTAGGCTTTGGTAATTCGTACAGATTTATAGAAAATAAGGATCTTCAAAAGCTAATTGAAATCGATCACATAATTTTTTCAGTCAAGCTTGTCGAAGAGATAAGGAATGCATCGACAAGGTCTGGCACCCAACTCATTCGTTGCCTAGACTTTTTCTCGCAAAATAAGGAATTTTTGAAATCATACAGCGCGGCTGTACAGATCAAGAAGGCACATGGTGTCTATCCTGTAGCTTTTGCAGTAGCGTGTTCCAGCTTTGACATTCCAAAGGAAAATGCCTGTACTATGATGCTCTATTCTTTTACGGTTAGCATAGTCGGTGCTGCGTTAAGACTGGGCCTCATACAGCATTTCGAGGGCCAGAAGATTATCCACGACCTCAAGCCAGTAATGCTCAGAGCAGTTAGAGAAAATATCGACAAGCCAATTGAAAGTATCTGGCAGTTCGCGCCCCAAATAGACCTATATCAGATCGACCACGAGAAAATGGATTCTAAAATGTTTATTACTTGACTAGCTTCATTTCGGATATGGGCTCCAGTCGAATTCCAAGAGTAGGCATTGGTGGGCCTGTAGGGGCCGGAAAGACCATGCTGATAGAGCAAGTTGTTCCCATACTGTCAAATGAAGGTTATAGGGTTGGCATAATTTCTAACGATGTGGTCTCAAAAGAAGATGCCGATCGTATGAGAAAAAATTTGTCCACAGAAAAAGGGCTGCTTTCAGAAGACCTCGTAATTGGACTTGCAACTGGAGGATGTCCTCACACAGCAGTGAGGGAGGACCCATCGATGAACATCTCTGTAGTTGAAGAGATGGAAGAAAAACACAGCGACTTGGACATGATTATAATCGAAAGCGGAGGGGACAACATTACAACTACATTTAGCCCTGCTCTGGCCGATTATTTCATTTATATTATTGACGTGGCTGGAGGCGACAAATATCCAAGAAAAAGAGGACTCGGAATTGAGAGCTGTGATCTATTGGTTATAAACAAAATAGATCTAGCGCCTTATGTTGGAGCAGATTTGGGCATAATGGAAAAGGACGCTCGGCTAGTAAGGAAGTCCAAACCCTATGTTTTTGTAAATTGCAAGACAGGGCAGGGATTGAAGCAAGTCGCCAGTCACCTGATAAAAGACGTATTGTTTGAGCTGCCTCCAAAGGCTGTGGCAAAGTAAGTGGGCGAGGTTTTAGACTTTTATACACCAGATGACCTGCCGCCAGAGATAGCTGTATATGAATCAGGTCTGGAGCAGCTGAGCGGTGGGAATGAAGGCAAGATAGGTGCACTTGCACTGAGACTGGCATACGACAAGTCGACTGCAAGGACAGTTGTAAGAGAACAATATTCGAGAATTCCTCTATTCGCTCAGAGAGCCCTTTACTTAGAAGAATCCCTTCCATCGATGGCATATCTATACATAATTTCACCCTCAGGCGGCGTTCTGCAAGGCGATAGATACAGAATGGATATTACGCTTGAAGAAAGCGCCTTTGCTCATATAACGACACAGGGAGCAACCAGAATTTATAGAATGGAAAAAAACTATGCTACTCAGATTGTCAATATTTCTATTGGCGAGGCAAGTTATCTTGAATTCATTCCTGACCAGATAATTCCGTATAGAAATTCACGCTTTTATCAGAAAATCACACTGCGGGTTCATGAGAGCGCCACTGCAATATATTCAGAAATCATTGTTCCCGGCAGAGTTCATAGTGGTGAATCATTTGAATATGATATCTGTTATACAAAGGTAGTCGTCAAGGATCAGGCTGATGTTTTGAAATTTATAGATGTTGGATTAATCGAACCCAAAAGACATGATGTAAAAAGCTTTGGGGTCTTGGGAGAATTCAAAGTGCTTGGCACTGTATACATTATCAATAAAAAGCAAGATATCTGCAGCAAACTAAAGCAGGAAATCAACGCTACCTTGAGGCACTCCACTGCGGTATCTTGCGGTTCAACCTTATTGCCATCCAATTCAGGAATTGTTGTGAGACTGCTGGGCCACAATTCAGAGGATATCAAGAAGGCGGTATATGAGGTAGCTTCAATTGCAAGAAAATTAATTCTCGGTGCTCCATTTACCAAGATAAGGAAAAATTAGCGATATCGTTTTTACAGCAATCTATTGGCAACTACCGTCTAGTTATTAACATCTATCAAGTGGTAGAACTTCAGATAAATAAGGTAGATGTCAGATAATTAACAGGAAAATGGATATTCCATGGGGCAGCGAAATATCGAACAAGTTCATAACAAACATAGGATTGATCACGACCACAGGCCCTCATGGCCAAGATGTAATGGCAGCCGAGTGGACGCATCACGTTTCTTACCGGCCCGGGTTGATAGCAGTATCTGTGGGACCAAGCCATGCCACGCATGAAAACATTGCACAAACAGAAGAGTTTGGAATTAGCATCTGTAGCACCGACCAGACTGTGCTTTCAAGTGTCTCTGGCGGATACTCAGCAAGAGAGTATGACAAGATATCAGCACTGCAGGAATTGGGGTTTGAATTCTACCCTGCCAAAACGATCAAGACACTGATGGTGAAAGGGGCTTGTGCGAATATTGAGTGCAGGCTGTTCAAGACAATTCCGCTGGGAGATCACACCATGTTTGTAGGAGAAGCCACAGAAGGTGTCAGTGACGCAACCAAAGAGCCTCTCAGCTACCATGCAGGAAAATACTGGAAGATGAGCATGAACCTGCCGAAACCTTCCCAGCAAGAGCGAGAGAAGATAAGGTCGATACTGGAAAAATACAGGCGTCAGGAAGGCAGGCAACACTAGCGTTCGGATATCTAGCTCATCCCGAGCCCGCACAGGCAGTAATTACATTTTTGATGTCTTTTTGATATACTTTTAAGTAATTGTAGACATTCCCTTAAATGTGCCAATTTACGTTACAAAATAGCTAAAAAGTGTAAATATTACCTTATCCAATATGAAGCATGAATAACCTGGGTTCAACAGTATTGCCTGGAGTTATCATCGTTGCAAGCCTGGTCGCAATCGCAGGTGGAAACCTGGCATTTGCGCAACAGGCTGCTTCGAACGCAACTGCATCAAATTCCACTGCGGGTAGTAATGCTACCTCCAGTAACACCAACTCTACTGCTGCTGCAAGTCCGCAATGTGGAGAGATTGCTGGCCAAGCCAGTCAATGCCCGGCACAACCAGCGCAGACATATGGAATAGCCATGGTTGCAGCGTTAATTGCCATCGCCATAGGACTCGGAGTGGGTGTAAAACCTGGCGTAAGACATGAGCCAGACATCAGATAAGACAAGGTCAGAAAGCTACACCAAGGTAAGGTAAAGCAACTAGCAAGTTCGCACATCGCTGTTGCGTATGCCTATTGTAATATATGCGCACATATCCAGTATCGAAAAAGCATTTCATTTGTTTGCCCAAATGAAATTTTTTTTATTTTCTATCTATCTGCCTATTGTTTTCTTGATTTTATACAGGTAGTAGTTGTTACGTTCAATTTTTATTGATTAGACAGGCCGGCAGCTAGAGATTCGACCTGTGACTTTTGTACAGATAAGGACGGGCCTTTTCTTCAAACGATTTATAGTGCATTAGATACTGGTTGAATGCCGCAGCATTTTTTCTTTTGAATACTATCTCAAACCTCCTTTGCACAACATCCCGGATGTCGTGGTATTCTACCTGGATCATTGCTCTGTCGTTGTCTTCAGGGTCAATTATGATCATGCTTTGGGCAGTAAAGCCGCCAAACGAACCGACATACAGGCTATTTTTGTTTATCAGCTGCTCTTTCCAACGGTAAAATTCGGCAGCCCAGCCGGCTAGCTTGTCTTTCAGGCCAACCACACGGGTTTCCTTCTCATAGGATTGAATAAACCTGGACTCTAATTCTGGAAGTATTATTACAGCACTCATGCCGTCGTTTAGTCGCTCAATAAAAAGGTCTTTGTGAGACATTGGATCAAATGTCAGCGACACTCCTGCAATGATTATCTTTTGCCTAGCATATGACAGGAGGTTTGAAAAAGAGGGCAGATTTTCACTTCTGTCGTAGAAATATGCGCCGTTTTCGTACCTGCTGTAATATGCCAAATTGATCCTCTCTTTGGCGATCGAGCGTTCTCTATCAGGCCCTGGCGGGTGAGGACTCCCAAAGCTTGGGCCATATGCAGAGTACAGGACATCCCTTTCTCCATGCTTGAATGTGTATTCGCCTATGCAGCGGATATACTGGCGAAATTCAGGCAACCTCATCAGGTCTTCTGCTACCCGCGAGCTGAGCAGGATGTGGTCTTCGCTCCCGATATCCATAACCCTCTTGGCAAGTATTATCCCATCGCCCCATACGTTCATACGGTTCAGAAGGTCCTTGACCAGAAAAACAGGCGCAGCGTTGATGCCTATCCTTATTCTGACCTTGTCTGGCTCCGCCACCTGGCTGTTATAGGCTGCGAGTTTTTGGTGTAGCTGCATAGACAGCTGGAATGGAAGGTGCGACCCTTGGATGAAACCTATTGCAACGCCATCGCCAGTTGGCAGTACAAACTTGCTTTCGGTTGGGGTCAGCCGGTATGCGTCGCACTCTTTAATCGAGTTGTTTAATACGTTTATCTTTTGGACCTGTCTTCGAGTATTCAGCGTCCTATCTGAAAGGCCGACAATGTCTGCAAAAAAGAAATTAGTATAGATAGGCGTATCCGCTCCACCATCGCCGATTACAAGAAAAGAAGTCTGTGCGCTCTGCCCTTCAAAAATCGCCCTGACCGTGTATCTTCCTGAAGTCAGGTTGCCTGTCAGTTTGAATTCATCATAAAAAGAGTTGTCTGGATCAAGAGTTAACCTGCCGTCTCTGTATTTTGATCCATCGTTGCTATGAATCTGAACAAACACTGTCCCGTGGTTGGTTGAAATCTTGCTGACAGATCCGCTGATCTTGACCTGATCACCAGCTAGGTATGATGGCTTGTCAGTTTCAACGCTCAGTGGTCTATCCTCTGCCAAGGAACAGCTGTACTCTGGTGGCAACTCAATATAAAATAATGTAACACCAAGCCTTTTGGCTACGGCCAGATAAGTAGGTTCTGTCAATGGTTGATAAATCAGTCAGTCCAGCGCTACATAAAGAAAAGAAAGGTCCGACATTACGACACTAGTTAGGGCAGGTAAATCGGCCCGTGATACTTACTTTGCTTGCATTATCCGACATTTACACCTGCGAATCAGGCAGATTTAAACGGGGAATGCGCAAAAGCTGCCTGATGCAAAAGGCATTTGATTTCAGATGGAAGCTTGTAGAGAATTACGCCGCAGCTCTTGTAGGAGCATTGTTTATCTGGCTTTTTGTGGAAGGCCTTGTCAAAAATGATACGACAAAACTTGGGGTTGCGTTATTAACTGTGGCAGTAGCGCCTTTCTTGGTGACTTTTCTTGACAAAAAGTCTTCAGTTTCTGGCCAGACTGACTGACTGATTGATTGTCAACTGCCATACAGCACTAAAACGCCGACGCTGGTTGCTTGCTTTGCTTTCTGTGACACATCTTGACTAGGCTTCGCTAACAAGAATCAGCCGATTATTGAATTCAAACGCAAGTGAATTTTGTTTCAGAGCAATGCGGATCTGGTTTGCGCGCTGGGTCATCTCCTCTTCATTAACATTGTTGGTGTGAATCTCGACTCTGGTGTATTTGACAGGCTCAAACCTGCCTTCAAAGTAGCCGTCGAACTCTATCAGTGACATACCGCCGTATCTTGAAGCCATTTCACGAACAATCTCAAGATACCCTTCCACTCTTGGCAAATAGAACTTGACAGAATCATTTAGAATTCTGATGGTGAAATTATTGTGATTTCTACCAGGTGCTGTCAAGTTATCGTTATCCATAGATCATATGGTCATGCGCGGTTTATAACCACTGTCGTGCCAGTGCGTTGTTGGTTGCAAGATAGATAGTTAGTTAGTTGGTCAGGCGGTTAGAAAACCATAACTGCCAGTTTGCCTCAGACATTGCCATGACGATACTGGATGACTGGAAACAAAAGTCCATACGGGAGGGGCGCTGCGGGGCATTTTCATGCTATATCAAACCCACATTTCAATGCGGCAAGTGCAAATTGCGTTTCTGTTACAAACACTATAAGGCGCACACGCATTGGAAATTTGAATAGCATTTTATTTCAGACCTAGGGAACAAAGGTCGCAGCTGGCAAAGAAAAATATCATGCAACCTTTCGGTCTATGATCAATCAGTCTATAATATGCTGGCTTTTATCTGGTCCTTTTCTTCATCCAGGGAGCCATCAAATGTTGCGGCAATGCTTTCATCAATCTTAACTATCCTGTAATTTCCAAAGTATTCTGGTCTTTCAATTTTGCTGATAAAATCGACGGCCTCTTTTACAGAGCCAAAATCAACTCCGTATGGAAGGGTCTCCCAAGAGCCTGCAGAGGTTATATGCTGAATCCTGTAATAGGTCTTGATTTCTGTTTTTGCAGCCAAATCCAAGGGCCGGCAGACAATGAGGTTGGAAAGGATATACGTGGTATGGAGTTATCCTCTAGAGCCGGTTGCGATTTGTTGTTTGGTTAGTTAGTTAGTTGGTTGGTTATGTAGCCCTGTCCTTCCTTGTCTTACCTTGCCTTGGTTTAGCTCTCAGGCCTGCCCATTCTGAAGATCAGTCAGCACCTTATCAAATTCAACATAAGGATATGCGCCCACCAGCTTGACTGGCTGCTTGCCATCCTCCATTATTACAAAGGTAGGTGTTGCATTAAACCCCAGCTGCATCGCAAGGTTATAGTTATCTTTTACAATGCCTGCGTATTTATGGGAATCAAGGCACTGTGAGAACTGTGCCGGGTCTTTGATGCCAACGTTGGTGGCAAACTGCTTCAAGACATCCTCGGAAACCCACACTATCCCTTCCTTTTTCTGGTTATTGTAAAGTTCATCATGGTACTGCCAGTACTTGCCCTGATCCGCCGCGCAGTAAGAGGCCTCTGCTGCAAGGGAGGATGCATTTGGCGGCTGCAAAATTACATCATTTATAGGAAAATCCTTGAAGAGAAACTTGGCCTTTCCTGTGTTAACATAGTTTGCCAGCAGCTGATCCTTGGTTTCCTTGTAGAACAGCTCGCACGAATTACACTGATAATCTCCAAATTCAACAATCGTGACCTTGGCAGAGCTGCTTCCAAGTGCTGCAGCTCCGGGCATAGAAGGAGCGGCTATCTTTGCTATGATGGGATCCTGAGACGATGCAGTTGTCGCCTGGTTTGTACTGCCGCCCATGACAAATGCTACCACGATCGCAATTATGCCCGCTGCAGCCCCTGCTCCAACAAACAGTTTTTTCTTGCTGTTATTGTTGCTGCTACCTTTAGTTCTGCTTGCCTTTGGTTTTCCTGTCATGCTAGAATGATGGATTCTACATATGGTCATTTAAAAATTATTGGTTGGATAGAGGGGAGAAGCAGAAGAGAGTAAGCAAGCAAACCGTTCCAGCTTGTCAGCAGGACTATTGTTGCATGGAATGCTTGATGCCTGACTGGTTCAGGGAATTAAAGACCTTGTTTACCATTTCGGCATAATCATACGGGGATACAATGTTCACAACAAGCTCCATCTTTCTGCCATTGACTATAATAGGAAAGAAGAAAAGGTCCGAATTGTTGTTGTGGGCCATCATGTAATGAACCTTGCCAAATTGCTGCCCTGCGCTCTGGATTGCATCGGACAGAATCTCTGCCTGCAGCGAGAGCCTGTCAAGCTTCTCTGGCCCTGAAGACATGCTCCGAGAATAGACGCCAATAGTTGTGCCCTTTTCGATGATTTTGGCACTGGTTATATTCCCATTCAGATTGACGATATTTTCACAAATTCTGTTGCCTTCCATCTCCTTTTACAGCCTTGTTCTATCTGGCCCAGAAGATAAACATAGCATTCAGGATCCTTTGCATATCTAGCAAGACGGCTACGCATATACTCTGGTCCACACCAGACTCATACATGGCTACGGCTGACAATTTCGCAGTAGAACAGGAAGCGGCGAATAAAGCAATAGAATGGATGAATGCCTACGCAAAGAAAAACAACCACAAGTTTGAAGCCAAATTGAAAGGCTATACTCTGCAAACATTGCAATTTGGGACGTTTGAGGTAATATCCTGGAAGGGCGAATGGTCAGCAGCTCGCAATATCATAAACAGGGCAAGTAGCAAGCTAGGCATCAAAGTAGTCGAGTCTGGATACCATGAAAACAAAAGCCTTCTTGCTTCGATGCTTGGAAGCAGCGAATTTGCAAAGGTATACAGCGGAGGCAGACTGGTTGGAAACATCGAACTTGGCTCAAAGTCTGGCAGATGGATAGCCAGATCTGAGAAGATGGTATGATTGGCATTCAGTTGACCTTTGCAGCCAAGTTCATACTGAAACCAAATTAAGCCAATTTGTCCAGTACTGCGGCATATGAAGACTGATGCGCAGCTGTCTTCAAAATCAAGCCAAAGACAGGGAAAGTCAGTTGACTACACAATAAGGGAGATACAGGCAGTAGATCTTGACAAGGGATTCCTTGAAGTGCTGGAAAACCTCGCGCCGGTCGGCCCGCTTGGAAAAGACAGGGCGGTCAGGATATTCCACGAGATAAGGTCCAATCCCCTGCACAAGATATACGTTGCAGTGAAAGAAGACGGGCTGGTTTTGGGGACGACTACGCTCCTTGTGGAACCTAAATTTATCTTTGAAGGCTCAAGAGTTGGGCATATCGAAGATGTGGCAGTCAGAAAGGAGTTTGGGGGCTTTGGCATCGGAAGCAAGCTTGTTTTGTATGCGACACAAAAGGCAAAGGAACTTGGATGTTTCAGAACTGTGCTTGACTGCTCTGATGAGCGAATGAGATTCTACGAAAAGCTCGGGTATTCATATCAGGATAACTGTATGAGGATCCAATTTTGGTGATTATGCTACCGCAGGACGGTGGCCCGGCCAAGATTTCACTTCTCTCGTTCGTTCATCCTTTCAGCTATCCACGGCCCAGCAGAATCACTATCGCTTGCGGTCAGCGCTTTCTTGCCAAGTAAGCCTGCTTCATCTCGCTTACCCAGGCAGCCTTCTTTCTGTACAGCTCTTTTGGCCTCCGGGGTTTACATTCTGAAAGTGCATAGGAGCAGAGGAGTGGGAAGTAGACGGAGCTGTCTCCGTAAACTATTACATTTCCTCCATGCGACGTCTTGATCTTGCCCCAGCTTTTGCCTTCTTGCAGCGTTGCGCCAGAAAGACCTCCAGTGTCAGGCCTAGCATCTGTCAGCTGGATAAGGTAATCCTGTCCTCCCTCCTTAAGTTTCAGTATCTGGTAGAGTGCAGGACCTGTCTGCTGGAAAAAGTTTTTTGGAACTCCTCCGCCAAGCTCAAGCCCTCCGGATTTGCCGCTCTTCCACAGTATTGCAGCAGACTCTGCTACGTCAAGAATGACGTTTGGCAAAATGGCAGTGCCTTCAAACAAAAGCGGGAGCATGTCTAGGCCCACCGACGAGTCTGCAATGGCAGGCATGTATACAGGAACGCCGTGCTCATATGCAGAAACGATAAACGACTTCTCCGGGTATTTGGAATTCTCCTTTGCCGCCTTGCCCAGCGCATATGCAATATCTGCAGTAGAAGCGCTGGCTGAATCAGCGCTGATTGCTTTTCTTGCGTTTTCTATGTCCTTCTGGATAATGAGGTCCTGCGCTTGCAAGGTTCCTATTTCTTTTATGTAAACATCATAAATCCGAACTATTTGCTTTGAGTACAAGATGTCATCGTCGACATTAAAATGACCCTGCCTGACTGGAAGGTCGTATGCAAAGTGCAGGTCGTGGTAGACATTTGCACCGGTCGCTACTATCCAGTCTATAAAGCCACTTTCTATCATTTTGGCTATAGACCGTCCAAGGCCAATCGGAGTCATTGCACCTGCAAGAGTCAGGCATACAGTAGAGTTTGTGTCGATCATCTCTTTGAGAATCTCTGCAGCTTCGGCAAGCCTTCGAGCGTTATACCCGGTTGATCCGTAAAATTCCACAAGTTGAGAAACTGTCATGTTGGCTGAGATGCGCGGCGGATCTATCTTTTTTCCGCTAAACGTGTGCCTGTGGTCACTGCCGTGGCTATTTGCATGTCGTTCCTGATCATTTCTTTGTTCTTGTCCCTGCCCTCGCCCTTGCCCTAGCTCATTTCTCCGGTGCATCCCTTTGGTAAAATTGAACTTGCATTTAAAAATTCTATTTCATGGAAGGATCCGGCCTGCAAAGCATGGCAGGCCGGAGCCGGTGTACCGAAGAGGGATATTGTTTTTTTCGGCAGCATGTACAGGCAACAGAATAAAAGATAACGGTTTAAAAACAAAGTTCCATTCGATGAGAAATGTATGTAACTTTCAACTAGGCATGACTGGAAACCTAGCAGCCATCCAAACTGTACACAATGGAAGGCGTTTTATACCGTAGAATATTCCTAGTTTGCATGGCGTCAAGAGCAAGCAATAGAAAGAAAAGAAAATCCTCCAAGCCAGATAGAGATCTGCTGGACAGCAGCGTTCTAGATTATTCTATAGACAGCTCATCTAGCTTGTCCTCGATTTACGACAAGATGGTCTTTTCGGGTGGCTTTGAATCAAGGAACCTCTCTGACGGTGTTGATATCCTGAGCAGGATGGTAGAAGAAAAGCAGTGCACAAAGTTTCTGTCATTTGTGGCCGCCCTTATCTCGACTGGCGCTAGAGGAATAGTACGGGACATGCTAAAAAACAGGATGTTTGACTGCGTAATCACAACCTGCGGAGCTCTTGACCACGATATTGCCAGAACTTTTGCAAAGTATTATGCTGGTGATTTTAGGATGGATGATCGCCTTCTTGCAACCAAGGATATCCACCGGCTTGGCAACGTCCTTGTACCTGTGGATAGCTATGGTCCTCTTATCGAAAAAAAAGTCCAAGAATGTCTGGGCTTGATGTACAAGGAAGGCTTGCGGGAAGTTGCAACATACGAGATCACTGACTATATTGGAAGCACCCTTGACGAGTCTTCGTTTCTGTACTGGGCCCACAAAAACAAAATTCCTGTCATTGTTCCCGGTATCGTTGATGGCGCCGTTGGCAGCCAGATGTGGTTCTTTTACCAGCAGCACAAGGACTTTAAGCTTGACATCATGAAAGACGAGACCAAGCTTTCTGACCTTGTATTTGAAGCAAAAAAATCTGGAGCATTTATGGTAGGAGGAGGTATATCAAAGCATCACACCCTGTGGTGGAACCAGTTCAGAGGCGGCCTTGACTACGCCGTCTATATTACAACCGCGCCAGAGTGGGATGGAAGCCTGAGCGGGGCGCTAGTAGCTGAGGCGATTTCTTGGGGGAAGGTGAAAACAAGGGCTAGGCAGACAACAATTCATGGCGAAGCCACAACCTTGCTGCCGTTCATTTACGCTGCACTTCTTGATCGCAGATCCGGAAAGAAATAGCAGTCATGGCAGGCGAGCGAGCCAATGATCGGTATAATCGGCGGCGAGTTTTTCTCCAATGCTCTCATAAAAGAGCTCGGCAATTCGGTGGATATCAAATTAGTTTCGACCGACCTTGTAGATCCACAACTAGTTGATAAAGCAAGCGACTGTGACATCATCCACTATATCTTTTCACCACTAGTGACACTTGGCGGATTGAGAACAGTTCAAACCCTAAAAAAAGCGGGCAAAAAAATAATTGTCCACTGGATAGGCACAGACTCATACAATGCGACAACAAACATAAAATCGAAATTCATAGCAAAAAGATACAAAGGTCTGGCCGACATTCACCTAGCCAACCCGAGGCTGGTCGACGAGCTAGATTCTATAGGTATAAAACCTATTCCGCTACCTCTTCCAGTTTTCAGAATCTTTGAACCTAAACCTCTACCTCATGAAACCAGAGTACTGGTCTATCTGCCCGATTCTAGAAAGGACTTTTTTAGGAAGCAAGTAATCGATAAGGTCATAGAGTCTTTTCCCAAACTGAACTTTGTGATTTTACCATATTCTGCAAGTGACTACTTGAACAAATCCAACGTAACATCAATACCATGGGCAGACGACATGGAATCAATTTTTTCCGATACGAGTATCTTTATCAGACTGCCCATGCATGACGGCTTGGGACATTCAGTTATTGAAGCACTTTCAATGGGAAGGTATGTCATTTATTCTCATGAATTTCCACACTGCAAGCAGGCAGTATCGATTGAACAGGTAAACGAAAGTCTTTGCACGCTGATAACAAAGAGTTCACCTAATAATGAAGGATCAAGTTATGTCAGAAGCGAATACAACAAGGATAAGATAAGAGAACAGCTGACCAAGATTTACAATACACTTTGATTTAGAGCCTATCCCAATATTATTGACAGGCTGGTCTTGTTTCCCTGACAGGTACAGATTTAGCTTGCCATTGCCTCCATATCGTGTGTCCATCAAGAAGTATCAGTACAGGAAGAAAAAGTACCTTCCCACTATCAGACATATCCCTGACAGCGTATGGAATGAAGTGAAGGACATCCTGCCTGAAGAAAAGCCATCCAAAACAGTAGGCCGCCCAGCAGTTTCATTCAGGACGGTAATGGATGGCATCCTGTACATACTTCGCACTGGCTGCCAGTGGAAGATGCTGCCCAGAGAGTATGGGTCAGGCTCTACCTGTCACCGCAGATTTCAGGAATGGGTTAGTCTAGGGATATTTCAGAAATTGTGGGTCAGATTGCTGCAAATTTACAATTCTGTACGTGGTATCAAATGGAGATGGCAGTCCCTTGACAGTGCCTCTGTAAAAGCACCTTTAGGTGGGACAAGACAGGCCCCAGTTCGACAGATAGAGGCAAGACAGGTACAAAAAGGCACATTTTAACCGACCAGAAAGGAGTACCGCTGTCAGTTGTCATAACAGCAGCCAACACCCACGATATGAAAGCAGCTGCTCAGACTATGGATGGTACTGTTATCAGAAGACCCGGGCCCAGGAAATATCGAAGGCAGCACCTGTGTCTGGACAAGGCATACGATTTTCATGCTGTAGAAGATGAGGTTGTAAAAAGAAAGTATGTGCCGCATATCAGACACAGGAGAGAGAAGAAGCGACATAAAAGAAGGCGATGGGTTGTAGAACGTACCAATTCATGGCACAACAGATTCCGGAAATTGTTAATCCGGTACGAAAAGAAATCACAGAACTACCTAGCGTTGGTACAGCTAGCATGCTGTATCATTGTGTACAGGAGGTTGATTTTGGGATAGGCTCTTATTTTGTTGTTATCGGCCTTGCTGACGGGTCATCTCAATATATATCGCCATTACCCGTTTTTTCTCTCATAACTACCTAGATTACCTTTATTACTGGTCGTTGCCTTATTCTTGTTCTACCATAAGAATCGCAGTGGTAAATAATATGGAAGAAATTGCAGAACCATCTATTCATGAGCAACAATCTGCCTCTGAGATAGGGCTGCGCTCTCTAAGTGTTATTTACCTTCATAGAAACCCCGATGTGCATCCAAGAACGCTCAAGATTAAGAATGCTGTAGAGAAGAATGGTCTAAGATTCATAATCTTCAGACCAAGGATCAAGGTGAAATTTAAGAGCAGGCTCCTATCCTCGTTAATCAATTATTCGGCCTTTTTTCTAGAGAGCCTGTTTGTCCGTGGCGATATTCTGTGGGTCGCAAATTGCCCTGACACTGTAGGCCTAGGTCCATGTCTGGCCGGTAAAAAATACATCTATGATTATCGCTCTCCATGGTCAAAAGAAGTTGAAGTAGAATTCGGAAAAGGTATGCTTTCACGATTTGCTGGAAGAATAGAGAACATGGTAAGAAGCAAGGCCGATATCGTCGTTGTTGTCTCTTCCAAAATGCTAGAGGAAGTAGAGAACTTTGGCAAACCGGTCTTTACTGTTCCTAATTACCCGCTGAGAAATTTTGTGCCTCGCAAAGAAAGCAAATCCATTCGAAGTACTGCCGGATGTAGTATTGATAGCAAGGTTGTCCTTTTTGTTGGCAAGCTCAGCAGGGTCGAAGGAGCAGACATGCTTGAAAAAGTTGCAGAAGGTCTTTCGTCTATGGTCAATATCCAGTTATGGATAGTTGGTGACGGCCCTTTAAGGTATAATATAGAGACTCTTGTGTCCAGGTTTCCAAACTCTGTAAGATTTTTTGGATGGGTAGACTATAGCGATGTTCCAAGTTACATTGCTTCTGCGGATGTATGCATAGTACCAAGACACAGAACGATATTTAGCGATTATTATAGTGAACAAGGAGTGCAGAAAATTGCCGAGTACATAGCTCTGGGCAAGCCAGTGGTAGCATGCAATATAGCTTCCTCCAGTAATTACTTGTTAACAACCGAGGACTCATTTGTTGACGGAATAAAACAGGCCCTCGATGGAAGAGCTCCAACAGGAGAGCCCAAGTTCTGGGAAAGCGACAGTGAGCCGGAGCTCTTTCAAGCTATAGATACGATGCTTGCACTCAAAGGTATTCCACGGATTACTGCTGTTGGCTACAATAGGAGGCATAGCAATTGAGCAAGGTCGTACTGCTTGCAGGTGGCGGCGGCCATACAGGCTATGCATATGCTCTCGCTCAGCAGTTAGCCGGCAGATGTGAAATGGAAATAGTTGTCCCAGAAGGCGATAAGCTGAGTCACAACAGACTCAAGAGGTTTGGAGATGTGAGGACAATGGCAAAACCTCGTGGTCCCAAGACTCCACTTGCTCCATTCATGGCAGGTCTTGCAAAGTCTTTTCTGCGCTCCTCTTTCATGGTAAGAGGCAAGGCAATTGTTGTCAGCACTGGAAGCAACTTTTGTCTTGCTCCATGTATGCTTGCATGGATGAACGGTATACCCACTGTAAATTTAGAAAGCTCTGTCAGATTTACAAATGCATCCAAGACGGCGAAGCTTCTTGAAAGATCTTCAACTATAACAGCTTTGCAATGGGAAGAGCAGAAGAAGCTCCTGCCAAAAGGAGAGGTATTTGGACCTATGCTTGCCAAGCCAGAAGTAAAGCCTTATGACGGAGGATACATCTTGGTCACTGGTGGCACCTATGGTCACAAGATGCTGTTCCAAGCGCTAGATTCGTCGAGCCTAGAAAATGTAGTTCTCCAAGCTGGAGCCCTCTATAATCAAGGTTATACACAGAGGCACCCGTCATGGAAAGTAATAGATTATAGCGACAAGTTCCACGAGCTCATTGCTGGAGCTCAAGTTGTGGTCACTCATTTTGGCGAAACTATAATTGATTCAGCGCTAGTTTATGGCAAGCCTACTGTCATTTCCGTTAATCCTGACTGGACAAGAACAGCGGGACTTGAAGATGCAACAGTACTCTGTAAAAAAGTCAATGGAGTGTTGCTAGACGAGTTTACACCAGATGCACTAATCAGATCAATTGATGCTGCCAAGAAGATGAAACCGCCAGAACTGCCTACCGGAGCTGAGCCTTTGAGCAAGACAATCTTGAAAGTCGCTGAAAACTAGCAGGAAATATTGATGTTGGAAATAACGAGACCTTTGTCGGGTAATACGCTTTGAAGCTAGCACTAGTATTTGGAACAAGGCCACAGATAATCAAATGTGTCCCTGTTATCCGTGAATGCATCGAAAGAAAAATTGATCTTGTCATTGTAAATACAGGCCAGCACTATGATTTTGAACTGAGCAAGATTTTTTTTCAAGGTCTTGATGTTCCTCCCCCAAAATATGACTTGGGGATTGGCTCAGGCTCTCACAGCTGGCAGACAGGAAATATTATGATAGCGGTAGAAAAAGCACTGAGAGAGATAAAACCATCAGTTTGTCTGGTTCCTGGTGACACAAATTCAGCAATCGGTGCTGCATTGGCAGCTGTTAAACTCAAAATTTCTGTTGCTCATCTTGAATCAGGACTTAGAAGTCATGAGGAATTTATGCCTGAGGAGATAAATAGAAAGGCAATTGATCATATCTGCCAACTGCTGTTTGCTCCAACTCAGAATGCCAAAAAAAATCTCCTTGTGGAAGGCATTGCAAAAAAGAAAGTTGTCCTTAGTGGTGACACAATGTATGACCTTTATCTGCGCGAAAGGGAAAGAATAGAAGGTACAGGTCTGCCCGAAGGTGCAATAGCGGGTCAATATGCAGTTGCAACCATCCACAGAGAAGAAAATACAGACGAGCCCGAGAGACTCGGTAATATCCTTGATGCTATCAAAAGATGCAAGACACATGTAATTTTGCCTATGCATCCTAGGACAAGAGAAAGACTGAAACAATTTAACTTGATAAACAAGGCCAAATCAATAACGCACCTTTCCATGATCGATCCGCTAGGATACCATGCAATGATGAAGCTGATGCAGAACTCGCTCTTTGTAATGACAGATTCTGGAGGCATGCAAAAGGAAGCATTTATGGTACAAGTGCCATGCATAACACTTCGGCACAGCACAGAGTGGATTGATACAGTCAATGCTGGAGCCAACTTTTTGGTTTCCAGAATGGGAAAAGACAGGATCTCTGACATAATAGGTCATGTAACTAAAAATCGCCGAGAGATTGTTAGGATGATCAAAAAAGCCAAGAACCCCTTTGGGGATGGAATGGCGGCACCGAAAGTGATCGAAGAGATCATCAAGAGATTTTGAAGGCATCAGAATAGAAGTAGGTAGAATTTTGGTTATCAAAAAAGAAAGTGTGGCTGTTTGCGGAGGATGTGGTTTTATCGGTTCACACCTAGTTCAGAGGTTGACAAGGTCGGGTCATGATGTTAAGGTAATCTGCAATAGCAATCATCAGACAAGGTCACCAGATGACGCGGGTAAAATGACTATTGTCAGAATAAACATAAAGGAAGATCCGAAACAATTGAGAGATGCACTAAGAGATTGTTCCACGGTCTTCCACCTTGCGGCTGTGAATGGCGACCGCATTTACTTGGAGAACCATCCTGCCTCTTGCTGTACCAATATGGCTATTGATAATATTATTTTTGAGAATGCCGTTAAAGCTGGTGTTAACCATATTCAGTATTGTTCCAGTGCCCTTGCCTATCCAGTAAGTGCTCAGCAACTCCTTACTGAGGACATGGTAGATTTTAATAATTTACAAACGCCGGATCAAAGTTATGGATTTGCCAAACTTATGGGCGAATATTCGCTGCATATGTTTAGGCAGGAGTTTGGAATTAAAGGAAGCATAGTCAGATTATCTACAGTTTATGGCCCATGGCAGGATTACACATATACAGTTCCGGCATTAATTTTGAGAGCGATTTCCCATACCGACCCCTTTCGCATATACGGCGATGGAAACCAGTCCAGAAATTTCACATATGTTGATGATGTAGCCGAATGTATGATCAGAGCAAGCAGGCAAATTAGTGACTGTACTGCTGTTAATGTCGCTACAAGGGAATCCACTACAATAAATGAATTAATATCTTTAATATTCAAGATAACAAATTGGCAGCCCAAGAATATTTCCTATGACCTTAGTAAACCTGCAGGTAACAGGTCGCGGTTATTGGATAATCTGCGAGCCGAAAAACTACTGGACTTTAAGCAGACGCAATGGACTACGATTGAGGATGGAATGAAGGCCACTGTTTCTTGGTTTCAAAGCAACCAAGAATTAAAAAGCTCAAAATAAGTGTCGCCAATTGTTTAGTTTACCAAAATGATTGTTTCTATCATGCTATTCAATCATTCTTCAGCGAGAATGGCCTATAGAGAGCAGCATAATGTACATACATATTTCTGCTTATTCCAAGCCAATCAGTCTAAATTGCGGTAGCGGAACTATAAACTTCCCTCCAGCCCTAAGGAAAGCATCTTCTCTTTTCTTAAATTCATCAATGAAGTACCATGGCAATACAAGAAAGTAATCTGGTTTCTTACTTCTTGCTTCTTCTTCTGACATTATTGGGATAGAAGTTCCCACAATTTTTTTCCCCCATTTAACAGGATTTCTGTCTGCTGCTGCAGTTATGAGTTTGTGATCAAGATTGTAAAATTGCAATAGAACATGGCCACGTGTCGATGCACCATATACATAAACCGTTTTTCCCTGATTGACTACATCTTTTATGAAATTGTATGTTTTATTCTTGAGTTCTTGAAGTTTGCTGGCAAACTCCAGATATATTTGATGATCGTCTATTCGCATTTTACGTTCCGTCTCCAGAGTATCTTTAACGCGGTCTGTTACTGGGTATTTCGAACAATCTTTGCGCTTGACATAGGTTCTAATGCTACCACCATTAATTTCATTAAATTCTAGATCAAAAACTACCAGACCGTGTCTATCTAGTAGATGTTTTAGGGATTGTAGCGAATAATATTCCAAATGTTCATGAGATATATTGTCAAATGCATTGTTTTGCAGCATAGTCACAAGGTAATTCATTTGGATTATCCATACGCCGTTTTGGTCCAAGATATTTACTATATCTTCAACGAACCTGTTTGGTTCGTCTAAATCATAAAACATAGCAATACTGGTTATTACCTTTGCCTTTTGGGTCCCAAATCTCTCTTTGAAGCTGTCATAATTAAAAAAATCATTTATGATAAGCGTTGTACCTACTCTAGCCTCCTCAATAAGGTTGACCGCAGGTTCAAATCCTACAAGCCTTGCGTCTTTAGTGCTATAGCATCGCAGCAGCGTTCCGTCGTTAGCTCCAATATCAACAATGATATCATTAGGCTTAATGGCAACTATCCTTTCAGCGGCTGCAGCTATAGTAGCTAATTGGTTGATCATAGTTTGATTGATACCACTCTTGTACCAAAATTTTCGGTACAGTAATTCTGGTGAAACAGTATGCCGCAATTGTACTAGCCCACATCCGCCGCTCAGCTTATCACATATCACCAATTCTAAAGGAGCTGCAAGCGATTCCCGGGACTCAGACTCAACAAAATTGACTATATATTGGACTCCCAAGGACAAAACCGGTTTTAGATTGCCTTTTCCACATACTCGGCAATTACTGCTTACTTTAAGATCCTTGGGTGAGCTTAATTCTTTCATTCTTTCAGAATTAAATGGTCCGAGTTAAATTGATTTTGTTACTGTATCTCTATTTATGCCAACGTACCGTATTAGCATTTTGAGGTTACACAATTATAATCAAATATCTTTGTATTTCATCCGCAGTTTTTTACTTTGTATCTTTGTTGAGTTAACGTTTTCTTTACTTGACCTAGTTATAATTTTTGATTCGTCTGGATACAACGGCGCGTCCCATGCAAATACTTTACCATCCAAGAACATCTTCCACCTACGTAAATCTTCATCTAACATTAATTTGACCAACTTTTCGAATCTAACCTTTGGAGACCAATGAAGATTCTCTTTAGCTTTTGTATAATCTCCACATAGATACTCGACATCAAGAGGTCTGAGGAACCTCTTGTCAGTTTTGACATATTTTTTCCAATCTAATCCAACTAGATCGAAAGCTAAAGTTACAAAATCCTTAACACTATGTGATTCGCCTGTCGCAATTACAAAATTGTCTGGCTTATCCTGCTGCAGCATCAGATGAACTATCTCCATATACTCTGGAGCATAGCCCCAATCTCGTCTCGCATCCAAGTTGCCTAGTACAATCTCGTCTCTTAACCCAAGTGATATTTCTGCAACGCAATTAGTAATCTTCCTGGAAACAAACTCTAATCCTCGAAGTGGCGATTCATGGTTGAATAGTATTCCAGTGGATGCGAACATGCCATAGGAATCTCTATAGATATGGGTCATCCAGTGGGCGTAAAGTTTGGCAATCGCATACGGGCTAGCAGGTGAGAAAGGCGTTTTTTCATTTTGCATCGTTGTGTTGGTGTTTCCGAACATCTCGCTACTTGATGCTTGATAAAACTTCAGATCGGGATTAAGCGATCTTATCGCTTCCAAGAGTTTTGTTACTGCCAACCCGGTGATTTCCGCGTTGCCAACTGGTTGCTCAAAGGCAGTACTCACAAAACTTGCAGCGGCAAGATTATAGACTTCATCAGGATCCGAAACCTTGATTGTCTCAAGTAGGGACCCCATATCCAACAAATCTGCAGGAATAAGGTTAATACGCGAATATACTTCAAGATTTTGCAGCCGCCAGAAATTTGGAGTAGAAGTCCGCCTGAATGTACCGTATACCTTATAGCCTTTATTCAGGAGACTCTTTGCAAGGTAGGCGCCATCCTGACCGGTTATACCCGTAATAAGTGCCCTTTTAACGACTGTTCACCTTGAAAACAATAGAGTTCGGGTATTAATATGGATTGGTAAACTATTTAGATCTGTTTCACCAAGAACCTTGATTCTAGAAATGCTCATAAATATTGAATGATATGAGATGAGATTGTAAACAATAACTGAAGTATAAATTGTGGAATTTAGGCTATTGAACACTAATCGATAAGGTAGCATAGCGCATTTATGCTTCATTGCTGTATTCAAGGAAGAGTGAATTTTCGCGACAATCTCAGATCTATTATCCAGCTGCAAACTATAATCGTCTAGGAAGAAGCTAAGAGAAGCATACAAAACAATCTGAGCAATTTTAATATGAAAGACCCAAGTCAAGACCTTGAACCTTATGTCGCACCGTCGGAAAACCGCAGGAGTTGTTCATACTACCCTCAATGCAGCAGGAGGAGGGGAAAGAGTTTGTCTGACAGCGATAGAGGCATTATTAGAACATGAAATTGATGTTACACTCTTTACTCTAGAAAAGACCGATTGGAAGAGGCTTGGAAAGATTTTTGGCATCTCAAGATTTGATTCTCTGCACTTTCACGAGAAACATCCTTTAGTCTGGGATAAACCAAGAGTTTTTAGTCTTTACCACAGATTGCTGGCCCGAATTTATACTGCGATGGTCTACAATCACAGGTTTGATTTCATAATTAATACGGGTGGCGACATCAATCCAATCAACTGTTCTTATACATACATGCATTTTCCTGCTTTTCTTTTCGAAAATTCAGAGGCGAAGTATAGAAAGAGTAGATTTTGGAAAATATATCATTATCCTTATATCTACTATCAAAAGAGGCTTTATCCCCGTTATCTGGCTAGGACAAAAATCATTTGTAATAGCAAATTTACTCAGAAAGCACTAAAATCACGCTACCAAGATTATGGCGATAAAGTTCTTTATCCACCTCTTGAACTACGCAGGTTCAGAGATGCATACCACCAATCCAAAAGGGAAGATATAGTGGTTACCTGTAGCAGGTTTATTCCAGATAAAAATTTGCAGGTTGTTCCTACAATAGCGTCGAATACTCCAGAAATAGAATACCATTTGTACGGTGGAACCCATCAGCTAAGTGGTATTGCAATTAAGAAAATATTGGAAGAAAAGGAGAGGCTTGGATGTTCCAATGTTCACTTGCATCCCGACGCCAGCCTAGATGAAATTATCAGTATGTACAAAAGAGCAAAGATCTATTTGCATACAATGATAGGAGAACATTTTGGGATTTCCATTGTTGAGGGTATGGCTGCAGGATTAGTACCGGTAGTTCATAAGACCGGTGGAGCGTGCAGCGAAATACTGGAAAATGAAAAATATGGTTTTTGCTATCAGAAGCCAGAAGAAGCAGCCCATATTATTAAATCAATAGTACTTGACCAGAAAAAGCAAGAGAGATACATGGAATTTGCTGCTCAACGATCTCAATTGTTTGACAAGGAAACTTTCAAGGAACAGCTCATGGAATTCCTAAACAACAATATTTAGTCAATCGTTGTCGCTGCATTTGGTTCTAGGAAACTTAAGAGAATCAATTATTATCCTATTTTTTGTCATCTTCATATGAAGAATTTTTAGGTGACCTTCTTTAACGAAAGAAGCTTTGCAAAAATTAATCTTCATAAATAATCAACAACCAAAGACTCAAAAAGGAAATCGCTATGAAATGCCTTACTTGAAGGTCTTGATGATTTCTGGCGAATATCCCCCTGCTCGGGGTGGAATCGGAAGGTATACAGACAACTTGGTTAAGGCCATACGAAATTATGCTGAGGTAATAGTTGCCTGTGCTCAATCTAATGTCACTAATGACAAGAATGTTTATAGCATAATCCAAGCAGGGGATTACAGAAATTCAGAACGCATCCTAAGTCTAATAAAGGAATTTCGGCCGGACATAGTACATGTCCAGTACGAACCACTATTTTATGATCGATGGAAGCAGACAATATTCGGTGTTCGCCCAAGGTCTTCAACACTTCAGAACTTTTACCATTCAAGTGATGTTCCGGTCGTGACAACTGCGCATTCGATTTTCCCCTATCCAGAATTCGAGGAATTCTTTGATTCCAAAATTAATAGAAGAGGAGGAAGATTTGAATTCCTTCCCTTAAGTTTCAGAATCTATGTAAGGAAGTGGTATTTACGGAAGAGCTATGATAGCTTGTTGAGAATAACAAAGTTTTCAAAGCATTTTATTAACTTGAACAAAGCTACGCAGGATATTATCGGACATGGTAGACTAATATACATCGGATCTGCACCAGCCTTTACTTTCGCAGTCGATAAGCAGAAGTTGAGAGAAGAATTGGGCTTGCCGCCTGATAAAATGCTTCTTCTTGCATTTGGATTTGCCACCCATTTCAAAGGTTTTGATATCCTGAACGATATAACTATGCCCAAAGGATGGGCGTTGGTGGTCAAACAAACTCCCAGGGCAGAAAAGCCAATACCAATACAAAATGCGATCAATCTGAGTTTTGATTACCTTGATGAGCAAGGTTTGTCAAAATTATTCTTTGCATGCGACGCTATGATTTTTCCACGCAAAATTGCGTCAGGGTCGGGTGTCTTGTTCGATGCACTGGCTCACGGCCTGCCATTTGTGGCAACCAACCTAACATTCTTCCGTGAATTTGCAGAACTTGGTCTAGGCGTAGTTGCAGAGAGGAATCCTGAATCATTTAACAAGGCTATAGAGCAACTTGCTTCCAATTATAGCAAGTTTGTTGAAAATGTAGAGCAGTTCAAACCTCAATTGACATGGGATACGGTGGCGAAGAAGCATATTGAGGTATATTCAGACCTCATAAGCAATAACTGATACACAGGATAGAAGAGCACTTGAACCAGTGCAGAGATGTAAAAAAAGTAAATTTCCTATTTTATGAGGCGGCGGGCACCAATAGAATGGATTAACATAAAATTATTTTTTAGTACAGAGGATATGAAAGGTGTCTAAGCCAGGCTTGTAATCTATCTCATTGAGGGTAAAACTATCATTCACAATTCGTTCTATCTCTTTCTTGTTTTGCATATTGTGACATTCAATGACCAGGTACTTTGTTTTTTGCAATGTATGCCTTCCTCCTCTTATACACTCAACTTCGCTGCCCTCTATGTCGACCTTGATCAACTGAATTTCCTTCTCCAAATTTAATGAAGATACTAGTGCATCTAATGTAGAAGTCTTTACAATTAACTGATGATCTATTTGGCCGAACTTGCTGCCTTTTACAAGAGTGCCAGAAGTGCCCTGTTCAGTGAGATAAAACGCAGATTCGCCTTCACTGTCAGATATTGCCAGATTCAAGGCAATAACATTAGTTAGGCCATTCAATCCTGCGTTTTTTTTGGTCATAAGTATATTCTCTGGACTGGCATCAATAGCTATAACTTGGCCATCTGATCCTACTCTCTTGGCAGAAGGAATAGCATACATCCCTAGGTTGCAACCAACATCAATGAATACGTCGCCCTTGTGCAGAAGATCATTTATGAGTCTATGGACATCCTGTTCTGCATTTGTAAATGGTACAAAGCTATCATAACTTTTTTTAAAGTAGTATCTGCAGTCATGTACCTGTATAACGAAATCCCGGACGAAATATTTGCAAAATGAAATTTTTCTCTCGCTAAATATTTCATCTCGCTTTTGCTTTCCCCACCTGACTCTAGAGACTATTCTAAAAGCCAAAAATGACAAGATGGCAATAATAACCGTTATCTTATCCGTAAAGCCACAGGCAATTCTTACATACTGTAATGACATTCGTCATAATCTGCTGAAGATAATGCGATATTTTAGCTTTAACGAACTCCAGAGCCTGCCGATTTGAGAGAGGAATTTAGAAATTCGACCAATTTACTGATGAAAACTGCCCGCTCGATTTTAGATTTTATTATCTCCAATAGTTATATATTTCACAAAAATCATCCGGAACTTATGCAGAGAAGATTGCCTTTTAGGGCATGGTACTATTTTAGAATGGGATACATTACGTATCTCTCATTTGTTATTGCTACTTTGAATGTTATGGTAACAGTCTATTATTTGGCCATCAAAAATATACCACAGCTACAAATTGTATTTCCAAGCTTTGCAATATGGGCCATAGTAATAACAATAATAGGCGCGCCAGTATCGGTTGCGTTAGGCTGGCTTCACATAAAGAGAAGTCCGGCTTATCGCTCTGAACTTGATGTAAGTGTCGAGGCCAATCCATACAATTACAAGTTGCCGCCAGGTTATTGGAAAGAGGCAGTTGCGCCACTCTTGCTAGAATTGCTAAGACTGAACCTTAAGTTATTAAACAAGGAAACTCTGACTGAAAGTGAAAAGGAGTCTTTGAAAGAGCTTCAAGGCAAGATGGAGAGACTGATAAACGGTGGATATCTTGGAGCACACAAACGGATGACTAATTGAATGTATTTTCTTTATCGTATCTTGGCTTTGTATCATGATAACGGATCTCTCGTCAACAAACTTCATCGTGGTTCCATGCTAGGTAAGGAAGAAATTTCTGAATTTCACTTGGCAGGAAACTGACTTGAAGATTTTGATGGTTTCAGGAGAATATCCTCCGATGAAAGGAGGAGTTGGCAGGTACACCAGCAACCTAGTGCGCGCGTTGAGACAGCATGCAGATGTTGTAGTCGTCTGCAACAAATCCAATGAAGCAGTGGATGAAAATATCCATAACTTGCTTACGCCGGGCGATCGGAATAATTCCGATGCCATAAGGAAAATTGTTAGAGAAACTAGGCCAGATGTAGTTCATGTACAGTATGAAGTTGGCATGTATGAGATAAGTAAAAGTATGTTTACCATTCAAAATTTGAATGGTTCTACCTTAAAAGAATTTTATTTATCCACGGATGTTCCGACTGTAACTACTATTCATTCAATATACCCTCTCGAAGAATATATGGCATTTGTGAAAGATAGAATTTGGAAAAAAGACGGAAGATTCAGTTTTCTCCCTCTTAGACTGAGAGCGCATATGAAAAGGTGGATGTTGAAGAGGCATTATAATCGTCTGACCAAGATAAAGGATTATTCCGATGAAATAATTAACTTATCAAAATCAGTTCATGAGATCACTGGTCGAGGTAGCGTCGTATACCATGGCGCCGAACCTTCACCTGTATACACAGGAAAACAGGCATTGCGAGAGGAGATGGGCTTGCCAAGTGATGAGAAGCTACTTCTTGCGTTTGGCCATATCCTTGATAGCAAGGGTTTCGATATACTCAATAACTTACAACTTCCCGATGGATGGAAACTCGTAATCAAACAGACCACTAGGCTTGGCCAAGAACAATCACAGCCAGTACAGAATGCGATAAACCTCAATACTGACTACATGGACGACCAAAACCTATCAAAATTATTCTTTGCATGCGACGCTATGATATTTACGCGCAAGCTTACTTCTGTATCCGGTGTGCTATTTGACTCACTGGCTCATGGGCTACCTTTTGTAGCGACCAACTTGGCCTTCTTCAGAGAGTTTGCAGAAATGGGCCTTGGAGTGGTGGCAGAAAGAGAGGCAGATTCTCTGAGCAATGCAATTTTACGATTAGCCCAGAATTATGATGCATTTGCCAAAAATGTTGAAAGGTTTAAGCCCCAGCTAAAGTGGAATATTGTTGCATCTCAACACATGAATATTTATTCCAAGATGCTCAATTAGATTTTTTTTTCTTCCCAAGCTATCACTATAGAAACTGAAATAACATCAACTAAAGTGATGTTGTATTTGCAACAAGAAAATTTGCCAATGTTTCAGTTATTGATGTTCCATACCGCATAAATACAATTTTTGCTTATTTGCTTTATTATATTCAAGATCTAAATTGAAAGTGACGAGAAAAGGATTTGAAATATTTGGTATATTGCTGTCGGCGTCATTAATTCTGGCAAATATATTTTCAGCATTCATCTATACTGGTGATAATGCCACCAAAGCATTTGCAACAGATCTGAATTCAAGTGACTTGCCAATAGGAAGCACAATAATACAACACAAAGCTATTGCTTCAAGTACCGGAACTATAAACAATAATGTAACTATCTTGGCACCGAGGACGGATGCTATCTATAGTGGCACTATATCGTGGACAGCAAGCAGACCAGTCGAGCTGTATGTATTACATGCATATCCCATTGACACAGGTCAAACGGTAAACGGCATGTTTGGGCAACCATTAACTATCACTGTAAACAACCATCTCTATGCTGCAGCAGATGTAGTTGACAGCAGTTCAGGACAGGTGGAAAGTGCAGTATTTAGCGGCAATGCGTTGTTGTTAGTATCCAGTTCCGGAACCTTTGTAGCTGAATACACACTTAGGGCTACAGTAGATACAGCAACAATAGTAAGCGACTTCAGTAATGCAATACCGGCTTCTACGAATCAGAAAATTGTAGGCAATAATACCAAAGCCAATGTAACAAGGACTATTAACACTTCGTCGTTTTCAGTGAGATGGAGTGCTCAAATGGGTGAACAGATAGAATCGTTGAAATGGTCGGGACTGCCTGGACAGGAGATGGCTAGAGGAGCTGCATTTTCCAGCCCATTAATGCAATGTGCCTCTCAGCTATGGGGTGACAGCTGGGCCGCACCAGATCCTCAGACAGGAGGCAAGGTCTTGGTTGGATATGCCACACCGCCTGGCTTCTTTGAGTCTTCTGGAAATACTGTAACCCTTAATGGGACAAGTGTAGGATGCAGCCCAACAAGCCAGCTTCTGCATCCAATCGGCATAAGGGATACTTACCAATTCTTTAATTCGGGCCCGCAAGCCAACATAATAAAAGTAACTAGGGAGTTTGACTTTGGTAATTCAAATGCAACAATATTTCCGCAAGGCATATTCAGGCCATACATACCAAGGCTTGATGCCTCGAGGTTCAGCGAGGTGCTTTACCCTACTACGACTGGCGCTAACGCTGGCCGAGGAAACATTGCAGACCTGACCGTTGGCCCGTCTAACCCGCTTTATTGCAAGTTTGGCTGCATGGCTGACAACTGGAATGGAGGTTGGTTTGCGCTACGTGATCCTACGACACAAGCTGGTGTAATAGTCAAGCACGATTACTCTGTTGACCAATCGGGAAATAGCCTAAGATCAAAGTTATGGATAGATTGGGACGACCCTGCTCAAACTGCAACATCAATAGTACTCGTGCAACCTGACGATGGACTAAGTGGCAAGGTAACTGAAGCTGAGTCATTGTGTTTCTTTAACAGGTCTACTTGGAATGCTTCATCTAGCGTGCTACCAGATGGTTGCTGAAGACCAGTTGAAAGACTCAAGTTCGGACAATGGCCCAATAGCTAATCACCCTTCTAATCTGTCGACTCAAGATAGCCGTTAGCTGATAGGATCATCCAACCTTTTCCTTGCCATATGAGCGTGAGGAATGGAGTGCCTGTCAGGGCAGTCAGGTAGGTCTATGTACGTCTACTTTGGTTCTATCTTGATTGACAATATTCTGGCATCATTTGGATTTACTGGCTGGTCCTGGAACTGACCTGTCATAGTCGGCAGCTTGGCTATCTTGTCAACAACATCCATTCCTTCAATCACCTTGCCAAAGGCTGTGTACTGCCTATCCAGGAAGGTCGAGTTTTGCAGCACTATAAAGAACTGCGAGCCGCCGCTATTTGGATCTGAAGATCTGGCCATCGACACTATTCCCCTAGTATGCGAGATGTCGTTGAATTCCGCAGGTATGGAATATCCTGGCCCTCCTGTGCCCCACGTGCTCCTGTCAGTGCCATTTACTCTTGTGTTGGGGTCTCCTCCCTGTATCACAAACCCTGGAACAATTCTGTGGAATAGCGTGCCATCATAGAATCCCTTTCTTGCCAGATTCTCAAAGTTTGCAACAGTCTTGGGAGCTGCCTTGGGGAAGAACTCGATCTTTATTACGCCCTGCGAAGTGGTTATTACAGCTGTTTCGTTTGAAGGTACCATATCTGCTGGTGTAACAGAAGTCGGGTTCTTTTCTGTTGCGGTAGAGTTGGCTGTCTTTGGCACTATTCCCTGCTGGGTTGCGTTATACGGGTCGTTTGTAGGCCTAGGCATGTAATCGTGGTTGACTTTGTATACCAGCACACCAAAGACCAGTCCTGGTTTGTCGCTGTTAAAGCTTGGTGAGGAATAGACCAGGTACAGTGGCTGTCCACTCGGGCCATTTGCTGGATACTTCACATCCTTTACATAAAGGCCAACACTTCCGGGCTGATAGGTAGGCGACGGGTTGGTAAGGCTGCCGCCGCTAAACGATGCGTAGCTTACAGGTGCAAACGGAAATAGATGTCCCAGAAGCGTTGTGTTCCAGAACAGTGGAGTTGGGGTGAACCCATCCTGCTCCAGATACTTGTGCTCATCTAATCCTCCAATTCTCATAAACCACTGCTTTTTGCTTTCGTCTCCTCCCTGCCCCAGAATGTAAAACGATGTATTGTTCAGAGCAGAGAACCTCTGCGCGACAGTGTATACTATAATATAGTCGGCCTTGATGTCCCTTGCAATCTGCAGGCCGCTCTCCTTGTCATCAACGAGCATCTTTGCTATCGTTGCAATCTTGGTCGAATTGAGGGTGGCATTGTCTACATAAGTTGTCCTGTTTGATAGGGTCGTTATCCAGTAGCCATAGTCCCACCATGCGGCTATCTTTGAGTCTGGCGGAGTGTTTGCTTTGATCCAGTTGAGCGCATCTGTCCAGTCACTCGTAGTGGTCCTGTATCCAGTGCCACCATTTGCAATAGAAGCAGGGACATCTGCCGAGCTTACCCAGTTGGCATTGATTGGATAAAACATTGGAACAGATAGCAGCATAATTATCACGATGGCATAGGATATCCTGATATACTTGCCTGGCTGGTATGACCTTGGGCTTGCAAACTCTACCCTCTTGGTCGGGGCATTCTTTGAACTTGAGGAGACAGACATTGCCCTGTAGTCTAGGACGCTCCTTGTGACTTCATAGAGGCCTATGCCTCCCAGAACAATTATGCCAATAGATGCATATACCAGCAATCTGGCAAACGTTGCACTTACATAGACTGCGGTAAATCCAAGTATCAGGGCAAAGACTGACATATCGTTTCTGCGGCGGAACGCCATCCACACGCCCAAGCCGGCAAACATGAGCAGTATAGAGTAGTCGGTAAAGTAATCTGCTATTGTGGGCGTAAAGTGCTCGGCAACTGACTCTACAAGCGGATTCTGTGTACTGAGGAACGGGTTGACTGCGTTGAGATACCTAAAGCTAATGTTTGAATAGGCTCCAGCCGCTGTTACTCCCACAGCCAGCGCCACAAATGCAATCAAAAGGTAGAGCAGATTTCTTGTCTCGCGGTGCGGGCCACTAAACCTCTTGACAAAGTTTGCAATTACAAGGAATATAGTCCCGCCCAGCAGGGCAAAGCCCGGAAGGCTCTTGACAAAGAGAAGTCCCGGCCTTGGGAATATCAAGATGCTCAAAAGTGTGGCAACAGTAAAGGCGATGGCTACATACATCGGGATGTTTGTATCTTTTCTGAAGAACGGGAGTGCAATAAGGAAAAACGAGATGGGGATGCTAAAGTATTCGATACCTCCCCAGGCTCCATTTGCCACGGCAAGGAAGAAGCCTCCAGCAATAGCCTTTGGGATGGCATACTTGACTTCCTTGTGCTTGATTGCAGATATGAACAAATAAACTGCGATGAGTCCGTAAAACAGCCCAAGTGGCTCTGACTTGAACCATCCAAGGTTGCCTCTTTCAATTATTGCAGGACTAAATGCAAACAGCAGCGCTGAAAAGAGACCTGCGGTGGTCCCTGCAAGCACCCTTACCAGTGCAAATACTACGATTACAGTAAGCGAGCCCACCACTACAGGCAGGATTATTGTAAAATCAAGAAGCGACATGCCCCCTCCAAATGCCTTGTACAGGAAGGCAGTAGTCATGTGCAGTGCTGACTGGGATGTTGCTGCAATATCTCGTCCCTCAGGATACCAAGTCATCGTATCGTGCCACTTTAGGTAGGCATCAAGTCCATGGTCCAGAAGATACTGCGTTGCCCTGTAGTCAAAGTAGGGGTCAAACTCGTTGAGGTAAAAGCCGTATTTGGAAGGATACGACCTCATTATAAAAGCGGTGGTAAAAGCAATGGCTAGTATCCCTATAACAAGGAGATGTCTGGCTTCAAATTTAAACGAGCCAGCCGAAAATATGGTCCTGCTTCCTTCTAGCACAGTGGTTTTCATTAATTTGCCGCTTTTTTAAGGTACTGCCTGAAAAGTCGGCAGCATCCGGCATAAGTATGAATGGACCTAGACTGGGCATTTGGTTTACCATGAACGGGTTCTGGCCCGGTATGTCCTCTGCTCAATCCAGCAATCTAACAATCTAACAATTCGGCAAGTCAGCCAGACAGGGGTGCGTCAATTCATTCCCGAGCCAGAACCTTTACTTCGCATGCCCTGACCAGATCTTTGAATTTTTTTGCATCAGCCTCAGATCCCACAATTGCCCCAAAATGCATAGGTATTGCCAGTTTTTTGGGTTTTATCTTCTCATTTACAGCTGCAGCCGCCTCTTCTGCCGTCATGACATATGTCCCCGAAACAGGCACCAAGGCGATGTCAGGGTTGGTGGATTGCATTTCAGAAATGATGTCAGTATCTCCAGTGTGGTATAACCTGAGGCCATTTAGGGTAATAATAAATCCCACATTATTGTCAGACTTTGGATGAAATTTCTTGTTGGTATTATATGCAGGAACAGCCTGAATTGGAACATCCTGCACTGTCAGGCTTTGACCGGGAGAGATTATTTTTACTTCACCAACATGAAGGCCCTTTAATTTCTCATGGCAGTTTGGAGCAGCCACTATGCTTGTTTTATCGCTGATAACATGCTTCAGGTCATCTTCGCTCAGGTGATCAAAATGATTATGTGATATAAGGACAATATCTGCATCTTTTTTGTTATGCTGCTCTTTTGAGAGCTGGTAGGGGTCGATATAGATTGTCTTTCTCTTTTGGCCGCCGCCTGCATTGCCGTCCTGAGCCACGATGCGGAACCCATCATGCCCCAGCCAGTGAATTTCGATTCCTCCGTAATCTAGCATACTATTTCCCATATGGTCGTTGAAAATTTAAAGGTGTTCATTTAAGGTGGGATTTGGCGCATGGATGCGTGTATGCATTATGCATGTATGTCTATTCAAAAGATATACAAACAATATCATCATGTCATATCATCTGTTCTTTACGTCTGCTTCTTTCTTTTTTTCTTCCTTTCTTCCTTTCCTCTTTTTTGCTTTCTTTTGTATCTGGCTCTTATAGCCCAACGCTTTCAATCAGATTTATTAATTCGCTGTATTGCTCGACAAATTTCCTGCCCTTTGGCGTAATAGATACTACACCATCAGAGCCGCGGCGGATCATGCCTTTTTCTTCCATTTCGCCAAAGTGCCCCATCATCTTGTCATAGGACAGTCTTGAATAATGCTGGATTCTGGTAGGTCTGGCAGCGCCACACCTGATCGCATCTTCCTCTATTGCACAGAGTATGTCATGGTAGAGCTGGAGTTTATGCCTTTTCTCTTGTTTCAATCTCCTCCACCCTCCTGCTGGCAGTGACAACTTGGCGCATCACGTAGACAAATATCACAAGCGCTGCAAGCCTGGCAATCAAAGACCCCATGAATGATACGGTGCTATTGTCAAAATAGGCTATCACGAGTGAATACTGTTCAAGCCAGAACAGCGCAAAGGCAGCCGGTATGTATAGCAGCCTTATGTTACCTGCCCTGACAAGCGAGACTGTGGCAGTCTTGAGTATGTAGCCAAGTGCAACCATGTTAAATATCCTCATGTAAAAGCTGAGGTCTGCAAGCCTTGGATAGTCAAAGTAGGGAGTCGATGCCAAGGTGAATGTGGATAATATAAACGGAAACGGCACCATTATCAGAGGAATGAGACTTATCAGGACATACCTTCTCCTTGCCTGCCTATCCGCTTTCCTGCGAGCATGGCTGTAGTGAGAGCGGAACGAGTCTACCATATCTCTGTCCAGCCTGCTGCTAATTTCCCTTTCTGCGTCTGGGTGTCCTGCATTTTTGAGCTGATAAGATGCTGCAATTAAGGCAAAGCCTTCAGATTGCATGATGAGCTGAACCCAAAAGAATGCCGGATTCAGTACAGGGTCCTGGGAATATACAAGGTTCAGGTGCTGGAAGATAAACGATATTGCAATAAAGATGAATCCAACAGGTAGCCCAAGGAGGTAGCCAAATCCGGTGAACCTGTATGACTTTAGGAAGTACCAAGCGATTACAAAAGACAGAGATGTGGATACTATGGTGGCAATGAGGCTGAGCGGCGAAGCAATGGCTGGATTTACCAGCGCAAATGAATTCAGGATATTTGGATCTATGCCTGACATAGTTGCTCGTACCCTGCCTGTCTGCCTTCGCGACTGTATAATTATCGTGTCAGACTGAATTAAGGCTTGCTCCCTTCAGGAGAGTGTAATGTAGGATGGGACGGAACGGGACAGGCCAGAGTACCAGAAGAGCAAGAGTGACAATCAATGAAGTTAATACACGATAATAGCAGACCAGCCTTCGAGATGGGCAAAAACATTCCATTCATTACCTGATCGATGGAGAACAGGATTCTGCCCTTTGTTAATATCTATCCATCTATCTATGTATTCACTGACTACGAGCCAGAACCATTCTGTCGTCCTCGTCGTCCTGTGCCGCAGACATTATCATGTCCCAGCAGCCGCTGCAAAAATCCCTGTCGTCTACGACTCTCTGCTCAAATTTTATTGAATTCAAATTATAATCCAGGCCGCAATAAACGCATTTCATTTGTGCCCAGCCTTCTGAACGGTTTTGCTTTTAATACGAGTGATCCTCAACTTTGTGAGTCCTCAGTTCCCTAAAGCTGGCAAATGCGATGCCGCATTTTTCACATTTCCACTGATTTGCTTTTGCCTTCTGGTAATCTCTGTACATGCTGTCTCCGACGTGGTAATTACCGGATCTATAATCATATACAACGGGATTGTAATTGACTTTGTATTTTATACTGCTCAAGTTATTTCTTGGAATCTTCAATCAAGTTAGCTTAAAAGTTGATTGGTAGCTCTCTACAGAACAAAGTTCTACGGTTTATAGTGTTTTAGCTGAATTTTCGCTTCCGTCATCTTGTGGGCGAAGGCTGCATTACCACGAGTTTGTTTTTGCTCAGCGTCAGGACAAGCGTACCGCCTGCCAGCAGCCTGTTACGGAGCCGGCTGTCGATGGTCGCAACAGGACACCTGTTGGTGACTGCATAATTGGCAATATAATCATCGACCTGCACTGGCTTGGGCACGGATTTCTCCATGCTTTCCTTTTCCTTTTCTCCATCAGCTGGAATCAAATTTATCACTTTGAACCTAGAGAGCGATAGATCAATCGCAGTTCTTGCTGCAATTGAGCGCTTGGGGCCAGCTCTTTTTTCCAGCCTCCTGAGCTCATCTATTACGATATCAGGGACAAGAAAATTCAGCCTGCCAAGGTGGGCTTCAATTCTTTCCAGCTGTTTTATTGGTGTCGAGACCAGAACCATCAAAAAGCTGGTATCGCAGATAATATCTACCATTTCTACATTCGCCATATATTGACAGTTTGCCTAATGGAAATTGCTGCGCCCCCGCAAGGCAACGCTGCTCTCCTATGGTTCTTCAGGCCAAAAATGTTGCGGGTCTGCAATGCGGCATGCAAAGTGAGTTTCAATGTACGTATTCCGAAAAACACGATATCCTACAGGTCAAATCGCTATGCCAGCACCTATCAGCCGCCACCTGTCTGCAATTCTTCTGCTTATGGCAACCCTACTTTTTGGTGTAAGGCAGACTGGTTTTTTCAGCTTTATCTCCGCCTTGTTCTCTCTGATATTTGTCACTGTGCCTACTGTTGCTGCAGTGCCGACGTTTAACCTTAGAGGCTCCTTCACCTTGACAGGCTCTACCTTTATCATCTCCTGTGTCCCAACGGCAGTATCAAAAAGGTGCATCTCGACTGTAATATCGTCAACGTCAGGTGGAAGGCTGTCTGGCCTGCCTGCGACCGACCCTATCAGTGAATCACTCTTTGTAAATGTGGGATCAAGCTGGGTGCCTATTGCTACAAGGCCTCCCGGGCGTACAGATTCTACAAGGCCTGCACCTGTAGCCAGAGTAGATACGACAGACCGGACTGGCTCATATTTACCCTTCTTTTCGTCAACAAGTCCGGGACGGATTTCTACTTCATCGCCTACCTTGAGCTCCCCCTGTACCAGTGCACCTCCAATGATTCCGCCCTTTACCTGCTTGATTGGAGCGCCTGGTTTGTTGATATCAAACGACCTCAGGATATGCATTATTGGTGGAGCATTCTTTGTCCTTGCCGGTGTCTTGATCGTATTTTCTATGGCCTCTATCAGGGCATCAATATTGAACCGGTGCTGGGCCGAGACAGGAATTACAGGTGCCTTGTCTGCGACGCTGTCCTTGACAAATTCCTTTATCTGCCTGTAATTGTCCAGAGCTTCGTCATACTCAGTCAGGTCAACTTTATTCTGCACAAGCACTATCTGTTGTATCCCAAGCACCTGGAGCGCAAGCAGGTGCTCCCTTGTCTGTGGCTGGGGAACTTTTTCATTTGCTGCAATTACAAGTATGGCGCCATCCATCAGCGCTGCTCCGGACAGCATATTTGCCATAAGGCTTTCATGCCCAGGCGAATCGACAAAACTCACCACTCGCAAAAGCTCGCTTGGGCCTCCGCAGTTGGTGCAGGTAGGCTGGGTAGAATAGCATGCAGGTGCAGGGCAGCGCGGACATTTGTAAAAGGCCGCATCAGCATAACCTACTTTTATTGTAATGCCCCTTCGCAGCTCCTCGCTGTGGGCGCTTGTCCAAATTCCGGTAATGGCCTCTACCAACGTTGTCTTGCCATGGTCGACATGGCCTGACGTGCCTATATTGATGCTGGGCTGGTAGCCGTATTCTTTAATGTACCATTCCGGCAGTGTCTCTTTCCAATGCAACGCCTACTGTGGACTTTACGGGGGATATTAACCTAAGCAAGAAAGAGAGAACATAAGTTGTTTGTTGAAACAATCCAGAATCGACGGGATCTGTGCTGGTTGAGGTCTGCTTTTGCCTCATTACTATTTTTTCTTTTGTTCCGGAGCTGCCTCGGGCTGCATTTCCTTTTCTTTTTCAGCTTCTTTTTCTGGCAGCTTTCCCTCAACAAGCATACAGTTTAGCTGATAGATCTCTTCGGTGACCATGTTGCCTCTGATGAGTTTTCTTACCCTGCTTCCCTCTTCTGCGGTCTTGAGGCCAACGCCCCTTGATAGAAGCACATATTTTTTGACGCCTCCATGAACATCTGAGCGCATTGGAGTGCCTGACTTGTCGCTTCCGCCAGTGATTCTTATCTTGCCTCCGGCTATGCCTACTATCGAGGCATCTACCACATCTCCTATTTTGGCGCCAAGCATCGGCTGGGCTGACCTGTCTTTCAGCTCCTGTGTAATACTCTTACCTTTGTTATCAGAAATTACAAGTTTAAACTGAGCCAATGCAAGACAAAGCGCGGCACGGCTTTAATTAATCTATCCCTATCCCTCATCCGGAGTTTTTTGCTCCAATAGATGTAATTACACAAGCGTTTGTCAGGCAGTGGCAGCTGCATCTTGTTTTCAAACCCTGACCTGCTTTCTTGTTGTCTGTCCCGTTCGCTTATCTTTCTTTTTATCATTGCACAGAATACTCAGCTATACTATACTTTGCTGCAGTCTATTCCATCTTTCCTTTTCAATATGGCGGTATCTGCGTTTATTTTAGACAGGATTCCCTGCATGACATTGCTCTCCAGTCAAAACAGGTCATGCCTGAATTCTTTAAAAGAAGGTCCTGTCTAATCTCAGATGATAATATTGCCCTACGATGATATTGCCGACCCTATGAATGGAACCAAAGAAGGGAATAGTAACGCCGATAGCGAGATCGAGTGTCCCCGCTGCGGATTTATGATGGCTCATATCCAAACTTGCCATCTTCGGTGCAACAATTGCGGCGCAGAAATGACATGTTCTGACAAAGGTAGCGTATGGTAGCCTGCAGATGCAATTAATTGGCAAACGAACCTTTGCAGAACGTAGGACATTGCACCTTGCATATCTTATATGCTGCTGATTGCCAGCTAAAACGGGCTTTTGTCAAAATTCTCCTGAAAGTTACTTGCGATATCTGTGGCCTTGCCCTTCATTATCTCTATATAGTCGTCATATGAAGTAGAAAACCCGCAGAATTTGCACTTTACCTCTGACATTTCGTCGTTAACTTCTGCTCTCCTTCCGCATTCCGGGCACCTTGCCTGAAGGACCATGTATCTATCTTGCAAGTGTGCCAAATATGTGGGTTGCCTGCAAAACTGACTGGCTTATTCAGATCATCGGCTTTACAGCTGCAGCAAGGCAGGATAAGATATCTAACGACTCGACCTGATTAGAATATCGTTCTATCTGGTATTAGCGGAGTATAATTAATAACTCGCCAAGCCCCCTTTTTTGTTGACAGAGATTCAATGACAAAGATTGGAGATGCCTACAGGTGGATCCATAGCCATGTACTTGAGAGGCCAACCAATTTTGGCTGGGTTATTGATGGTAAACTCGCTGGATCTGGCCTGCCGCTAACCTATGATCAGTTTGAATGGGCAGTTGCTGAAGGAATCAGGTCAATAGTTAGCGTTAGAGAAGTTCCGCTTCCTTCCGAGTGGCTTGCAATGGGTAATGGCAAGGATGGAAGGCCCGCCATTGACTACCTTTTCCTGAAGGTGGCAGATTATGATGCACCGGCCGCAGAAGAGATGGATGGTGCAGTAGATCATATCCAGCGGCAGATTGCTGCCGACAGACCTGTAATGGTTCATTGTGCTGCAGGCAAGGGCAGGACTGGAACAGTACTAGCCGCCTATTTTATGAAGACAAAAGGCCTCTCTGCTGATGAGGCGATAGAGTGGATAAGGAGCATTAGGCCAGGCTCTGTGCAGTCTACAGAGCAGGAGATGCGGCTGCAAGAATACGAGCAGTATATCAAAAAAAGCCGATCACTCTGAAGGTCTGTCTGTCTCTGCATACATGTAAAAAGAGCTGTCTGTAATGAAGACTTGTTTAGTTCAACCTGCTTGCATGCCTGCGTGCTTTCTTCTTTCAATTCTATAACGGCTCATTCGGGTACAGAGTCGCAGACTAGCTTGCCGTCCTGGACTTTGACAAAGAGAAACCGGTTATCCTTGAAGATAAGAGTAATCTCTTCCCGTCCCTCCTCTACGTCAAGCAATTCCTGACCTTTTATTCCATCAAATTTTGCCATCTTGTTCTCTATGCAGCCAGTTCTATTTAGAAGTTACAATAAAGATCGATCCTGGAATTTGCTTTTGTCTAAGAGATTTCCTGATCCAGATTCTCGATGCATTGCATCAAAAGGTCCCTGCTTCTGTTCATTATCCAATCGGCGAACTGATCGTATGTGAATACTCGCTGCTGCTCCAAGTCAGGCGGAATAAAGCCTCCATGTGTCAGCACCTGAACCACCACGTATTGTTCGTTGATAGTTGCAATCTCTTCCTCTGCAGCCGAGTCTATTTCCTCTATTGTATTTCTGTAGAGGACTACAGGCCTTCCTGTCCTGCTGGCGACAATAGATGCCCTTCGCATCCTATCCTTTAGCCTTTCCAGCACCCAATCATCGAGTGTAACCTGCCTGTAGGCCACAAAATCCCCTGAATAAATATCTACTTAGGATTGTATGCCAATAAATGTTGACCTTCTTGTCTGACAAGCTTGCTTCAGCCCACTTCACAGTAGCCCATAAAAGTGCAGCCCCCGGCAGGCCCGTTTTGCTCCCAGTCGTTTGTCAGCCCATGAGCCTGCCTTTCTGCCTGTGCTCCCGCTCCCTTCTGAATGCAGGATAATCGATCCATATTATGTTGTAGCAGCAAAAATGCATACACTTTTGTAAATCAATTTCAATTTACCTCTATTCCACTTTTCCCTTTCTTCTCGTCTCGTCTCCTCTCCACTTTTTTCCTTCCTTTTCTCTGCATTCTGCTTTCCTATCGGTGGATTGGTTATTACCTGCAAATTCACTTGTCTATTCTACCAGTATGAATAGTTGCCTTCCGTCAATTTCAATTTCCTTGTATCCTTCCCCGTCTGGCTTGGCAGGCCCTGAGAGAATAACCGACCTGACGCGCACAAGATACTGGAGATCGTTTTTGAGCGGAGACACGAGCTCAAGTTCATCATTATTGAGCCCAGATACATATGCCGATGAGAGAATTTCCGTCGGATTATATTGCCTCTCCTTTCTGAACTGCTGAAGATGTCTTGCCAAGTCGCGCAAAAAGCCCTTGGCTATCAGGCATCTGTCTCTGGCAGTGGAAACAAAGACAGTTATGCCATCCCTGTCGGCCGCGGCGTACCCTTCCAAAACCTCATATGATATATCCATGTCAGATGCGGAAAGGTCTACCCTACCGCCCTCGTATACCAGCTCGTATCGTCCGGATGAGCGCAGCGATTCAAGTACTGCTGACTTGTCAGCGCGCTCAAATGCCTCGGCTGCCTTACCAATGCCGGCCTTTACCCGCGGCGCTACATGTTTTCTTACCATTGATACTTTGGGCGCTATAGGCATATTGGCGCCCATCATAGCAGTAACTCGCCCCAGGGCCAGCTCGCTTGGAATACTCACAAGGGTATAGTTTTCGGTGTTCAGCTGGCCCTTCAGTACATCTGATGCTCCTTTGATATCAAGGGAGCGAACAGCAGCCTCCGGCGCGCAGATAAACATCTCTCTGACCGGCCAGCGCCTCTTTAGATGTCCGTTCATTCTAGCAGAGTTGGCAAGTGAAACTATTTGCTTTATTGTGTCAACTGCACTTTCAATTCCGTTGTCGATAAGCAGGCTATCTGGCGTCGGCCAAGTTTCCAGCATAATGCTCTTCTTGGCATTACTGCCTTTATCTGCAAAACAGGTCAGGTACAGGTATTCTGTTATAAATGGTGATAGCGGATGCAGCAATATGTCGATTTTCTCAAGCACATGAGCAAGCACAGAATAAATCGCAAGCCGGTTGTTTAGGCTCTCATCGCTATCGTCCCAGATGCTATTCCTTGTAATCGGGATGTAGGTCTGGCTCAGGTGGTTTATTACAAACTCCTCGATTGCCTTTGCGCCTTCATGGAACCGACATCTTTCAAATGTTCTGGTTACCTCTGACACGACTGCTTGCAGCTTTGACAGCAGCCACTTTTCTGCCAACCCAAGCAAGTTGTTATCGGCCACCCACTGCAGGTTATGCTTTTCCCGTGTGAATTTGTCATAACTGCTGTTTTCTCTGAAATATATGTGAAGGTTATACAGAGTGCTTATCACCTGGTATGGCCTTGTCGCCATTTCCTGCAGGCTAAAGTTGAGCGATTCTATGGGCGAAGACTTCCACATAAAGTAAAACCTGACAAGGTCAACAGGATTCTCTCCCAGCAGACGATGTGCGTCAATTACATTGCCCAAACTCTTGCTCATCTTGTTTCCATTTTCATCAAGCACATGCCCCTGAAACAGAAAAGACAGGAATGGAGCCGTGGCTGACCTGCTCAGGATTACATTTTCCATCAGCAAAGTATAGGCCCATCCACGGGTCTGGTCTATTCCTTCCGTAAGAAATGCAGCAGGTACAAGCGAACTGTACTCTTGGTCTGTGAGCGAAGCATATGGGGCGGCGCCACTGTTGTGCCAAGTATCAAGCACAAAAGGCTCCCTTTGCATAACTGCGCCGCATTTTTGGCATTTTATCACCACTCTATCTATCCAAGGCCGGTGAAGCTCAAAGTCAGGGCCGTCAGGCAGCTCTGCTGCTCGTTTTACAATTTCAGCCCTTGAAAACAGAGGCTCCTTATGGCCGCAGCCGCTGCATGACCATATTGGCAGCGGCGTTCCCCATACCCGCTCTCTTGATATACACCATGGCACTCGCTCTTTGATTATCTCAAGAAACCTGTTTTTTGGTTGGTCAAAAAAATAGTCTACCTTCCGGGCCGCATCAAGCGGCAAGGTTCCGAGCTTGTCAATTATGTAAAAATATTCCCGGCGTGCCAGCCAGACTACCTTGTGGTGCGACCGCCAGCATGTCGGATACTGGTGCTTTATTCTGCCGATCTTGACAGACGCGCCGGCCTGTTTCATGGCCTCTACCACCGGCATGTCTGCGTCTCGCACAAACATGCCGCTAAACGCTCCGGCTTCGCTGTTAAAGACTACCCTGTCGTCTATTGGCACAAAAATTGGCACATTTCGCTTTGCAGCGATTTCAAAGTCATCCTCACCGTTAGCAGGAGCAAGATGCACAAGTCCACTGCCAGTAGCAATATCAACAAAGTCTTCTGCTGCCACAAAATGGACGGAGCCTGTTTTTGCAAGCCTGTCCAGACCAGGCACCATGTGCAAAAGTGGGTGGATGTAGCGCCGGCCATCGAGCTCTGCTCCCCTGACTGACTTGAGTACTGTGAACTCTTCGATGCGCAGTTCCTTTAGCAGCTCCTGCAGGCGGTCTTCGCCAACAACCCAGACTTCTTTGTTGCTGACTTGGACAAAGACATAGTTTGCCTTTGGATTTACTCCCACCATCTCGTCTGTTATGACGGTAAAGGGCATCGTGGTCCAGACAATCAGGTATGTATCTTCTACCTGCTCGCCCACTAGCTTGACTTTATAGTAGAATGAAGGATCCTCAACAGTCTCGTATCCTTGATTTACTTCGGCGTTGCTTAGCGATGTCTGGCACGATGGACAATAAGCCACCACCCTGAACCACTCTTTGAGTATTCCTGATTCCCAAGCGCTCTGCAGGTATTTCCATTCCCTTTCTATATACTGGTCGCGAAACGTCCAGTATGCCTTTTCGTAATTAAACGACATGCCAAGCAGCCTGTCTGCTCCGACCCACTTTTCATTATAATTATGAATGAGCTTCTTGCATGTCTCTACTATCTTCTCTATACCCACTCGGGTTATGTTTTCTTCTTTGCTTCCGGTCAGGCCAAGTTCTTTTTCTGCCTGAAGCTCCACCGGTAGACCTTGTGTGTCCCAGCCCGCGCGAAATGTCACTCTTTTTTTCTGCAGGGTGTTGAAGCGGTACCAGAGGTCTTTGATTACCCTTCCGCGCAAGTGGCCGGCGTGTGGCTCCCCATTCATGGTAGGAGGTCCTTCGATATACCCAATAATAGCAATCTGGCCTCTCTGACTGACCAGCTCGTTTTCAAGAAGAGTCCTCAGGTCAATATTATCCATATAATTGCGGACTTGATTCTCTATTGCCTTTGGGTCAAATGTTGAGCGAAATTCCATTCAGGCGCTGCACACGCATGGCAATTGCAAGACCAGTGTTTATGTTTTTGTTTTCTATGACTGCCCAGTGCTACCTTCTCTTCCAAGCTTGCTTAGTTCTCTTCTTCTATCTTGTTTTATTCTTGTCTATTCTTTTCTTTTCTTCTCTATTCTATGAATATCTATCTCTATTTCCCCAACGCCAGTATGGCAACAAAGGCTGGCACGAAAACAATGGCTACGGTATTGAGTAATTTTATCACCGTATTCAGTGCAGGGCCGGCAGTGTCCTTGTATGGGTCTCCGATAAGGTCTCCCACCACTGCCACCGCATGAGACTCGGTCTTTTTCTTTCCTTGCATTTCGATTAGTTTCTTGGCGTTATCCCAAGCTCCGCCGCTATTTGCAAGGTGGTATGCCAAGAAAAGTCCGCTGACTACGGCACCCATCAAGACACCCGCCACAGCCGTCGGTCCAAGCAGCACCCCTGTGACTATGGGCGAAGCAACGGTAACAAGAGCAGGCTTCCAGAGTTCCCTGAGGCTAGCGCCTGTGGCAATATCAACACACTTGGCATAGTCTGGCAGCTCTGTTCCCTTTAGAATGCCTGGTTTTTCTTTGAACTGCCTGCGTATTTCGTCTACCATCTTGGATGCAGCCGAGCTTACGCCGGAGATAAGCTGACTTGTTACAAAGAAAGGCAGCAGGCCGCCCACAAGGAGACCGATTATCAGACCGACATCTGACAGCGAGTAGAGGAAGACCTTGGCGGGAAATATCTTGGTAGCTTCATGCTGGAAAGCCTGTATCATGGCCAGCGCTGCAAGTCCCGCGCTTGCAATGGCAAATCCCTTTGTTATGGCCTTTGTCGTGTTACCTACTGCATCTATCTTGTCGGTGATTGCCCTGTTCTCCTCGCCCATTCCGGTCATCTCTACTATGCCGCCAGCGTTATCGCTTATCGGCCCAAATGCATCAATGCAGAGCACAATTCCGGCGAGACTTAGCATTGCAGTGGCCGCCATGGCAGTTCCGTATATGCCCATCACCGGACTCTGAGTTATCCCATACATTATGCCGTATGAGGCACCAAGGACAATTACAATAGATATCATAAAAGGCCCTGTTGACCTCATGCCTGAGACAATCCCCGTAAGTGTATTAGACGCGTATCCCCATTTCGTAGAGTCGGCAATCTCCCTTACCGGTTTGTACTTGTAGTTAGTGTAATAGTCGGTAATCTTTTGTATAACAGGCACCAAGAGTGTGCCCAATACTGTAGCCCCAAACAAAGAGTACGCCAATGGTGTAAAGCCAAGGAAAGCTGTTGTAAAGATAAAGTTCAGCACTATCGCAACTGCAGCGCTAACTACAAATGCAATATCAAGTGGCTTCATAGGATCAGTTATCTTTCTTGGAGTTACAGTCATTGCGCCGACAATAGATGCGATAAGCCCTGATGCACCAATAAGTATGGGGTAGAGCACAAGTGGATTTACTGTTATGCCGATAACAGAAAGACTCATAGACGTGAGCTTGTCTCCTCCGATGGCCTTGAGGGTGTCTGGAACAACGAGTGCGCCAAGGAGCATCGCGGCAAGCAGGGTGACAATATAGGACTCGTAAACGTCAGACCCCATGCCTGCTGCATCGCCCACATTATCACCTACATTATCGGCTATTGTAGCAGGGTTTCTTGGATCATCTTCTGGAATTCCGGCCTCTACCTTACCTACAAGGTCTGCGCCAAGGTCGGCTGCCTTTGTAAATATGCCGCCGCCAGCTCTGATAAAAAGTGCAATAAGGCTCGCTCCAATCCCGACTCCGGCCATCATGAGCGGGTCATGAAACACAAAATAAAGCACCGTTATAGCGATAAGAGCCATTGCAGGAACAGACAAGCCCACGGTTGCGCCGCCCCTGAATGCTGTGGCGAAAGCATGACCTAGCCCCTTATGAGTGGCTTCTGCAGACCTGACTGCAGACTTGACTGTGATCCTCAGGGCTATCAACCCTGCAAGGCCAGATAGCGCAGCACCCACGGCAAATGCCACGCCATTAGAAACGCCGGATGCAAAGCTGATTATTATCGCAAGTGCAATTGCAGCAGGAATAACTATTTTGAATTCTCTTTTCAAAAAAGCCATCGCACCGGTTCTGACTGCCGACGAGATGCTCATCATCTTGTCGGTCCCGCTGTGCTGTTTTCCAACCCAGATCGCAAGGGCTGCTGCAGCTCCCATTGATGCTGCAGACGCGCCTACAGGCAGGACATCTTCAAATACCATCCAAAACGATGCCCAAAACTAGATATATAAGCATTGCAATTATGTCTGAACAAAAAGACCTGTAACAACGCTTTATCGACCGGCGAATTGACTTTGACTTTACCTTTACAGCCTTGCTCGTACCTTTTCATCTTTCATTTCATTACCGCTTTGCTGCTGCACGTACGTCTGAACACAACAATGCACTACCCAGTCAGCGTCTCCGGCATGATTTTGCTTTTTGAGACCATCATTCCGCCCAGAAATAATCCATTATTTAGCAGGCGGATTGATTTAGAAACGATGGCTATTCCTTCAAGTAGAACGGAAAGGAAAAGAAAGGTTGAAGCTATCTACATGGCTTGAAAGAAAGAGCAACATGGCAAGCTATAGCGCTTTGAACTGCTCGCTCCATCTCATATAGGCCCTAATCATGTCGACGCTGACGCTTGGCTTTCTTATCTTCAGTATCTCCTTGATGTCTGTCATGGTTATTGCTCTTGGGACCGCGCCTTGTTCCATGGCTCGGCCGCTTTCAAACAATTCGTTTACTACTCTTAGCTGCGAAGACTGGCAGATGTCCTTGATATCGCTTGCACTATAGCCTTCGGTTATTTTTGCCAGCTCTTCTATCCGGAGGCCGGTGTCAATATTCAGTGGTCTAGTGTATTGGTTGAATAGATGAGTCCTTGAAGCGTTGTCAGGCAATGTAACGTAGATCCTTTTCTGGAACCGTCTCAGAAACCCTGCCTCGAGTGTCCAAGGCTTATTTGTGGCTCCGATAACATAAAGCTGAGATTCCTTTGATTTTCCATTTATTCCATCCATTTCTGTCAGAAACTGGTTCTTCACCCTTACCTCTCCGCCTACCTCGCTGTTTCTTGTACCAAGAAGCGAATCAATTTCGTCTACAAAGAGAAGTACAGGGACACCCTCATTTTCATTTAGCTTCCTGGCCATTGTAAAGAGCTTTGATATATTTTTTTCAGCCTCACCTAGCCACTTGCTCATCATAGAAGCTGCATCTACATTGATAAAATAGCCGTCAATTTCTGCAGCTGCAGCAGCCGCAAGCAGAGTCTTGCCGCAGCCAGGAGGTCCGTAGAGCAGTATACCCCTTGGCCAGCCAAGAGGGAAAAGGTCCGCTCTTTTCATTGGGTATACTATTGACTCCCTGATTGCTCTTTTTGCATCATCTAGACCGATGACCTCATCCCAACTGACATTGGGCTTTTCCTTCATTACTAACTCGTCAAAATCTGCCTTCAATGTCTCGACATTGTTGCTCTTTGCACTTCGTGTGCCAGTATCCTTGCCATTTCCTCCGCCGTCTGTCGCTTCGTGTTTATCCGGGACCTGATTTACTGAAGGCCTTTCGTCATCAAGGCCATGAGACATCTGCAGCGCCTTGATTCTGTTCTGATAGGCGCTTGCTCTTTCAGTATAAACTTTGTTTAGTTTGTATTCCGGATAGATCTGGACCAGCTTGACTAGGGCCTCGATAGCTCGCTGGTAGAATTGAATCGCCATTCCCCGCGACCCTTGAGAATCTAGTCTGATTGCCTCTGCAGCATATTTGCTGGCACTATTTTCTAATTCTTGAGGGGCTATACTCATAATTACTATTCACTTTCTCCTTGTCCTTGACCTGATTAGGTTGACACAGATTGGTCCCGGGTTTGAATTACTAGTGTGTAAATCTATATTGCTCAACGACCAAAATAATTTGCACCCTACGTTTGCCGGCTTTTGCCAGATGTTTGACCAGATTAGAGTGAAGTAGAGTAGAGAAGATCGGAGCAGTTGGACTAAAGCCAAGCCTGACCTGACTTGGTCTGATCAATAGCACCAAGGGGCATAGGGATTTCTGTCCTTCATATCTTATTTTTTATGTTTTGATTTGTATGTCTTACCTTACCTTCTTACAGTGTTTCTTTTGTTATTCCCTTCCTTCATTCTCTTCTCTTATCCATTAATTGCTACTCTGTTAGGTTAGAAGATGACCTTTCTCTTGGCAATCGGTGTTTTCGTCACTTGCTTGATTATTCCGGCCCTCTTTTTGGTCTAACTTTAGGGCAGGACTCGATTCTTGGGGACAATGAAGGAGGGAGATGGCACAAGAAATTTGCGATGTATCCAAATCTAGTGTTTCCGCAGCATAAAGGCGGGCAAGTTCTCTTGATAGGTCTTCAAGTACAGCCTCGGCAGATGGCACAAGTCTCTCAATGTCATTTTTTATTTTGTTCAGCGACAATGCAGCAGAGTCTATTACTGCAATAAATTCGTCAAGCATCCCCGCTGTTTCGATTCTTCCGGCCAGCTCCGAAATTATATGCTCTCCTTCCCTGACAAGGCCAAGAGCCACAGTCAGCTCCTGATAACCTCCTGTATCTTTTGCCTGCTCGGACTTTGAGAAAAGGCAGATTTCCGACTCCAATCTTGTTCTGAGCGTCTCCAGAGCAAAAGAATTTCTCTGCAGAGTCACAAGTGCAGCCGAGGCCCTCGCCTGTGGCGAGATGCGCCTAAGCACCCGATATCACCAATTGCCTCTTTGTATGCTTGTCTGCTTTTCCCCAGTTATGGCTTGCTCTACTGCACTGCACTCCTATTCCGGATTAAAAGAATGACTGCAAGAAAAAAGGGACGTAGTTAAAAGTAATTGCGTAATACATTTGGTTTATTTACCTTCCGGGCATCCATCCTTTCTTTCCTTTTGACTGCCAGCACTGTCGCTAGAACCTCTCAAGGCCAGTGCTATTATTTTGCTACCAGCTCTGCTGGAAGCTCCGAGAAACACTGTCTCATCTCTTTCTCTGCGGCTGCAGATGATTCTTGTATTATCTTGGCGGCCTCTTCGTTTGCAGATTCAAAATTTATTGTATAGCCGCCAACCTGGCCAGCATCTACCAGTATACCGCTTAAAACCTCTGATATGGCCTTCATTTCGCTTTCCATTTCCGGCATGTACTGGACGATTAAAGAACATATGCTTTTTACAACGGCCATCGCAGGACCAGCGACTATAACCAAGTCACCGAGCCCAGAAACTGCAGCAAATTTTGCTTGCAGCTTTTCAAATGATACCTTGGACATCATGACCACAGCAGTCATCCGTCTGGACTTTGCCAGGTCAGAAGACAGAATGCAGGAATATTGTGTATTGTTCTCCCTGACTGATGTCACCAAGGTCTTGAATATTCTGTCATCTGCAGACCTCAGGCCAGCACACAGCTGCTCAAGTTTGCATGTCTGCTCAAGTATCATTTTCTGGACAATGTCAACACGCGGCTTCAGTGGCCCGCCCGGTCTTGGGAGTGGGTTATGATTTTGGGTTTGATCCTGAAATTGAAATTGATTCTGGTTCTGGTTCTCTATGCTTTCGCCGTCTCTATCTTTCACAATCAAATCATCTTCAGCCTGTCTTGATTGATCTTCTTCCTCATGCATTTGATATCACCTGATTACTACTGCAGGATGACAATTTGCAGGATAATACTGCATGCATTCTGAATCGCTTTGTTACTGTAGTAACACCGCTCTGCAGTAACAGCTTAGCATTTTTTTGAACTTTGACACAATCTATTTGACAAATGCTTTTACCTTCAATTCCGAAAAAGCCCTTTTGTTTATGCATGGAATTGCTAGGGAAGACCAAGAAGACGAAGCTGGCTTGGACATAGCCAGCGGCAATACCGATCTTGCCGGAAGCCTTGAGGAATTTGGTCTGTCAAAGTATGAGGCAAGGGCGTACATTACAATGATAGGAAAAGGCTCGCTTGCTGCAAGCGAAATAGCATATTACGCTAATCTACCGCGCACAAAAGTCTACCAGACAGTTAAAAAGCTGGAAAAAAAGAGGCTTGCAACAATATCTAGACAAAAGCCACTTATCTGTAGCGCAAGCCCTCCTGAGGAGGCATTTGCCGAAATAGTAAGCCTGCATGAGCGCAGGGTAAAAAATATGAAAGGAATAGTTGAGAGACTGCAAAAGATAAACGACGAAAGGCAGAGGCCAAAAGGATCCGAGGAGAGGAGATATTTCATACTTGACCCCGATTCTGCACTTGAGAAGATAAAGAGCCTCATATCGCAGGCAAAAAGCTCTGTAGCTGCCCAGCTAGACCCCTGGGGCATCAGGCTAATTTCACAGTGCAGGCTTGCTCTGGTCAAAGCCATCAGCAACGGAGTAAAAGTTCAGCTGGTCGCATCATCTCGGTGTTTGGAAAATGAAACTTTCTTTTCACTGGCAGATGGTATAGAGATAAGGTTAGGAGATGTGGTATCAAGCATAATGGTGATTGATTCCATCCATGTCATTACCGTCGACGGTAGCAATGGCAGGGCCACATTGTTTTCATCAGCCGAGGTATTTGGCGCATCACAATCAAAACAATTCCAGTATGTATGGGACAGATCTGTTGAAGCAAGGCTGCTGGCAGGCTCTGACCCCGCGGTAGCATCAAAAGCAATGCGGCTGGCCCAGGCTACAGAGAACGGCCTCTCTGCGCACGTGCTTGAGTGCACAATGAGTTCCCGGTCTGACCTTCCTGATGGCCTATTGGATGTGGTCGACCATAAATACGGGCTTGATATATCTTGTATGGACACAGGACAGATACTTGATGTGGTTGACTCGGCCCTGAAGATAAGCTGTAGCGGAGGGCTGAAGCATGACAGGAACAATAATGTAATCAGCTTGCAATCATCTGCGGACAGCAGGAATGTTCTGCCACTGGCGCTGATTCTAGCCTGCTACTTCAAACGGGTTGGAAATGAACCAAAGTTGATGCAAAATTCCGGGCAAGGGTTCCAGACAGTGCATCTGAAATTGGCAAGGTCCACCCTGTGATGTCACCTTCCCATTTCCGTTTCCGTAGTCATTCTTGCCTTATTTTGTATTCTTCTTTTGATTGGTGTTCCGATCTGCTCAGGTAGCTCTAAATATCAATAACAAGATAACAATCTGGCATTGCGTGTAGCAATTGCAGCAATAATTGCTGCAGCGTCAGTTGCAGCTGCAGCCGGTATAATACTTTATCAGATGAACATTCCATCTTCGCAGGCTGAAGCTGGCAATGCCGACCTCAACTCGAATGCTTCTCAGCTTCAATCGCAGGTGCGAGCGATGAATTTGTCTGACACCACATACCTCAAAGCCAAGGCTACCGTGAACGGATTTGTTGTTTATACCGACGTAGCTGCTACTCCCGCCCAGCAGATAAAGGGCCTCGACATAAAGGACCATCTGGATGAAAATCAGGGTATGCTTTTTGTATTTGACCACGAGATGCAGCAGGCATTTTGGATGAAAGGAATGAAATTTCCGATTGACATTATCTGGCTAGATAGCAATGGCAGGGTCGTGCACATTGAGAATAGCCTCCCTCCATGCCCGCCACTTCCGGGTTTCTGTCCGACATATTCACCCGGAGCCAACTCACTTTATGTCTTGGAGGTCACGTCGGGGTTTGCTCAGAAGCATGGAGTCATGTCAGGAACCCAAATACAGCTTCAGCTTTTACCAAGAAATTGAGCTACTGCTGACAGGCTGCTAACTATTACTATTCTTATTCCTCTTCCTGTTCGTTTTCTCTTTCTTGTTCAGCAAATTGCTGATCATCCTTCTCAAAAGACTCTATCTGACCCTCAACTTTGTAAGTCAGGCGCTCTGCCTTTCTTGCAAATACCAGGTAGGTGGTATGGCCTATCATCCTCATTGAAGGTCTGGTCATTCCTTCCCTTGCCTCCATGTTTCTTATCAAAAGCTCTATGCAGTCGATATCGATAAATCCACCTTTTTTCAGCTCTGTTGCGGTTCTCTCGATCTGGTTCATTGTAGGACAGATTGCCACAAAAGCCCCACTTCCCTTCAGGGCATCATACACCTGCTCGATAACTGTCCATGGGTCTCCGAGGTCGACTATTGCAATATCCATGTTTTTTATCTCAAGCCCCTTGTGTGGATCATGCATGTAAAATGTAACATGCTGGCTCAGACCAGCTCTATCGACATTACGCTTTGCAATCTCTGCAAAGTCAGGATTTACGTCAAAGGAATGAATATGTCCGCTGGGTTTTACAATACTTGCCATAAACGTGGTGAGAGCACCGCTGCCAGTACCTATTTCGAGAACAAGAGAGCCATTTGCAAGCCCTGTTCTAGCTGCAATAAAACCCAAGTCTTTCGGATATACTATCTGTGTCCTCCTCTCCGACTTCATTATAAAATCGTGAATGGTCGGCTCGACCAAGAATATGACCTTGCCCTCGGTGGTCCTTATCGCAGAACCGTATTCCATTCCTACAAGCGGAGCAAAGTCAATAACACCAAGGTGTGTATGAAACTTTTTGTCAGAGGTTACCTTCGTAAGCCATTTTTTTCTGGGCGTATGAAAAAGCAAGACGTACGAGCCTTCCTGAATCATTTGGTTGCAACGATACACAAAATTGCAAGGAGATAAAAATCAATCCGTCAGAAGCCAAGAAAGTAAGATTAGGGAGACAACCCGGCTACTTGCATGCTTGCTACTTCATTGCATGATTTTGGCCAGCAGACCTCCGGCCTTGTCTATTCATCTCATTGTCACGGTTCTTTGAAACTACTACATCTTTTCAAGAGGTGTGACCCCTATCAGAGCCATCGCGTTTCTAAGTGTCAGGCCAAAAGCCTTTACAAGTGCAAGCCTTGCCCTCATTATATCTGAATCAGACTCTTTTAGAACGGGAACCTTTTCGTAGAACAGGTTAAACACTGTTGCAAGAGAATAAGCATATCTTGCCACCGACTTTGGCGAGAGGGACTTTGCTGCTTCTTCAACTACCATGTCAAGCCTTGCAATTTCCTTTACAAGCGTGACTTCATATTCCGATATGAGCGCTGCGAACTGTTCTTCCATGCCAAATGAAGGATTGTAGACTGCAGGGTTTGCCGATTTTTCCAATATTCGCTGCGACCTGGCATAGGCATACTGCAGGTATGGCCCCGTGTCGCCTTCAAGGCTCAGGGACTCCTTTATGTCAAAGGTGATTATCTTGTCAAGGTCCTGCCTTACCATGTTGTATCTGATAGCCGAGATTGCAATCTCTTCAGCTGTTCTTTGCACATGCTCGTCCGGCCACGAAGGATTCCTTGTCTTGACTTCCTCGTGTGCCTTTGAGCGGAGGTTATCCATGATATAGTCGGCATTGACAAAAAGGCCCTTTCTTCCAGACATGTGCATAAACTGCTTATCGCCTATATCCATGCCCAAGCTCTTGGCAGTTTCGGAGCTGAGTGTAACAGCCTCGTATCCTAGGTGGTAATAGCGGTGATTTTGGTTTTGATTTTGATTGTGGCTACCTCCGGTCAGCTGCGAAAGAACCCAAGATATTATCTTCTGCAGTCTTGCCTGTCTGGAGTCGATTATTGTAATTACCTGCTCTCCTGAGTTGAAATTGGGGTTGCCTTGGATGCTGTCATCTGCCTTCTTGTCCAGTGTAGTTGCCCACAAAGTTGAGCCATCCCACTGCACAGTAAACCTGAAATATGAAAATGGATCCTCTACCAAACCGAGCTTCCAAGCTGCATAGGGGATGTCCTTTGCCATGTAGGTTGCGGTGCCGTCACTTCTGACAAGCACTTTGTCGTCTTCCCCTCCCTCGTGTGCCTTTATCACCCAGCACCCTCTGTTCTTGCCTTCTGTTTCAAAGACTGCCAGACCGCTTTTCTTGAGTAGCTCAAATGATCTTGCCCACATTTGAGAGACTACTATCTGCGATTCAAAATTCAAAAGGTCATAGCGCACTTTCATTCTCCAGCATGTTATGAGCTGCTCTTCCAGTATCCTGCGCGTAATCTCTGAAGCAAAGGCTGCCAGTTCAGACTTTCCTTCCTCTATATTCTGCAGAACCAGCTTGCGCTTTTCTGCAAGCAAGGGATTGGATTCATAGATGTCGTTTATCTTTACGTAAAGCTCGCCACAATACTGGTCAAATTTCACTCCATCTGGTGGTTTGGCAGCAAACCCGGCGAATTTGAGTGCCACGACAATGTCTGCTACCTGCAAGCCAGAGTCGTCTACATAATTTAGAACTGTAACATGGTGGTTTGTAGCCTTCATTATCCGATGTAGGGTATCTCCCAGTATGGCGTTGCGCATATGACCAACATGCAGCGCCTTGTTTGGGTTTACGCTTGTATGTTCAATTATCGTATGCAGGCCCTTGCCGACGTCAGGGTAACCGTAGCGTGGATTTTGCAAGGCCTCACGAAGAGTGTTTGACGCTAGCCGCTGATAATTTACTCTGAAATTGATATATCCGGCCTGGTGGGGCTCGACTGACAATATTAGCGATTCGGGGTGAGCCTCAAGGTAGGGCTTTAGATGTATATTGATGATCTGGGTAGCTATCTCAAACGGGCGCCTTCTCAACTGCTTGGCGAGCTGGAATGCAATATTGCAGCTCAGGTCTCCAAACTCCTTTGGTGGCTCTGAAATGCTAAAGTCAGGTACCTGGCATCCCATTGAAGATACCGCGTCGGCGATTACCCTGCGGGTCTCGTTTACTAAAAGGCGGAATGTCATCGGTCTGTTTTTGCAACTCCTTGCTCTTGCCCTTGCCTGTCCTCCGCGGCTCTTTTGCCACTTTCCGCATCTTCATATCCGGCGTCTTTTCTCTCTCCCTTTCCTTTCTGTTGTTGTCTTATATCGTGTAACCCAAGAAAGTTAAATGCCACAAAGTCAATTGCTTCTGACAGGCCGTCACCCTCCCTGCCTGCAACGACATGTTCGGCCCTGGCCTTGACGTTATCCTCGGCGTGACCCAGCGCTATGCTGTATCCGCACAAGTCGTACATCGGGATATCAGTCTCGCTGTCTCCTATAGCCACCACCTGCTCGGGATCTACTTTAAGCATCTTTAGAGCCTCAACCAAACCCGATGCTTTGTTGATTCCTTTTTCATTGATATGAAAAGCATATTTGCTATCGCTTAGGTACAGGTCAGAGCAAGGACCCTGATCAAGGATTCTCTGCCCTTCTTGAATGTCAAAGGTTCTGAGCAGAACTACCTCTGTCATCCTTGGAAAGACTGGTTTTTCCTGCACGGCCTTTATGCTTTTTTTCAAGAATTCATAACCTCTGATACAATTCTCCCTGTTTGCCAAGAGCTTATGCTGTTGAGGGGCCACAGTAATAGCGCCCCCATTTTCCCCGATTGCAATTTTGGTGGTTCCACCAAACATTGCAAGGACATATGCTTCAATTGAAGACCGTCCTGTGACATAAATGACATTATAGCCAAGCTTTTCAATATAGCGCAACTTTGCAAGCGACTTGAGGTGTATAGTCCCTCCGCCATTTTCTGTCAGCGTGCCGTCAATGTCTACTGCAAAAACCTTGATTGAGGCCAAATTGTCAAGTATGCGGAGAATGAATTTCGGATATTATAAGTGTAGTTACCATGTACTTACTGCTGGCCTGTCTTCAGCCAGTTTGCCCCGCCAAGTTTGCCAAGAATTTCAGTCTTTACAAAATCTCCACGAGGCAGTTGCAATATGCAGATAATATTACAAAGGACGGCAAGGCCTGTTTGCTTTCTTGTTCTTTATCTATCTATTTATTTATTTTATTTTGGTTAATCTTTCTTTCACTATATCTATTCAGGGATATCCAGAGCTACTGATTCTTTGAGCATCTCTGCAAATTCTGCCATGTCTTGTTTTGTGATGGCAAGATTTGGTGAAACTGCAGGTACTGGTATCTTTGACGCTGGACGCACAGATGGCTGTCTTTGGTCTTTAGGAATCTGCACTAGTGACTTCTCTTTCTCTGTTTTCTGTTTTGGTTGCGCCTTCATCCTTTTATCCGTCAATGATTTCTGTTTTTTGATGCTGGCCTTTACTTTGAATCCAAAATGGCCTCTATCGCTCCATTTTTCGATCTCGACAAGGTCACCTACGCCTGCAAGCCTGTCGCCCTCACTAGTTACGACAGTAAAGTCTTGTCTGTCTCCTTTCCTCATGGTCGATAGCACCTCATAGAAATGCTGCCAATCAAGTGGATTTGTGACTAGAGCCTCTATAGTAAGCACATCCCCTACAGTCACTTCGGTAATATAACTAGACAAAATCTCTAGCTGACCTAGTTTCGCGTACACATTCATCATAAATTCTGTCTTGGATATATAACTTGTGGAATTATTTGATAGAACGCGAAAAGCTCCCACATCAGCATATTGAATGTTCATGATGTTACAAAAAACCTTAATTATATTTGTGAAATTTGTATTGCCTTCTTGTTCTTGATGCCTCATTAATTATATAGGGAGAGCAAATGGTCAAAGTATGCGGGCCCGTCGCCCAGTCAGGACAGGGTGCTGATTCCCGTTTGAAGAGAAGCACAGGCCTCCGGAGCCAGTTGTCGTGGGATCGAAGCCCACCGGGCCCGCTATTAATCAGCTAAGACGGGTCGGGCTCAAAGAATAATACAATATCAGGCAATTCGAGCAAGCAAGATATGTTGCAACAAAGAAAGCCAGAGTTTTTTTATCTCCAAAACTAGTGCAGCGTGCTTGATGAACCTAGCTAAAGAGCAATGCATGTAACTGCTTTAGTATCCTTGCTGTAGCGCCCCAAATTACGTCATCTTTATACGTAAACTTGTAAACGTCAGAATGTGAGGCATCATAATGCTCCATATCCGGCTCTATGCTTGCCAGTCCTTCCACAAGGGGCAGGTCTATCACTCTTTCTACTTCTGATGTCAATGCCTTTGGCTCTGGAATGCTATCCTGCACAGTGACAAAGGGCAGGATTCTAAAATTAGATGTCAGCGTCCTCACAGGCGCAAGGCTCCCCAAAACCTGTTCTGGTCGCAGAGCGATTCCTATCTCTTCGCGGGTTTCCCTCAGCGCAGTATCAAGCAATGTAGAGTCACCTCTGGCGTATTTTCCGCCGGGAAAAGATATCTGCCCTCCGTGCGAACTCAGACTTGAGCTTCTCTTTGTCAAGATCATGTATGGGAGCTTGTTATGATAATGTATTATCACAAGCACAGCAGCCGGAATATTATCAGTTGCGTGGTCGGCGATGCTACCTCCGGTAGCCAGAGCTGGCTTTAAGCGTGAGATGACAAAGTCCTTGTGCAATCATCTTTCAACGACCAAAAGCGCAAGATTAAGTTTTGTCTGGCACAATTGCTTCGTATCTCCCGCCAAGTCTGTACATCATGGCATCGCAAGTCTGATTGAACAAAATTCGCTAGTTGCAGCGAGATGGCACATAATGCCTAACCGTTACAATCAATGCTACTCTCCAGTCAAGTTAAATGGCATCCGTCCAGTATGGCAGTAGTTTCTGTGCAGACGGATTAAGTTAAATCAATTCTATCCAATTTATATCGGACAGATACAAGACGTTATTTGCTAGTATGATTTGATTTCGATAAACCCATTACAGGTTATGCTCTGGACGTTCAGGCGAAGCGAGCGCGACGTGGTTAATCTGTACAATTCTCTCTCCCCGGTTATGCAGCTTGCTACATGTGGAAATATGCTGAACTTTGGCTACTGGGACGATAGCACAGCAGATCCGCTAACTGCACAGCGCAATCTGTGCCTTCTAGTTGACAATGTCGCAGAGCTTGATTCTGCAGCAAGGCTAATAGATATTGGCAGCGGTCTTGGCGGACCTGCGGATTTATGGAAATCAATCCACCACCGTCTTGACATTGTCTGCATAAATATTAATTTCAGCCAATTGCAAGATGCAGCAAGGCAGATCGCGGTAGAGAACCCGGAAGCAAATAGCATAGTCCTTTCACTTCCACGCAAAGACCATACCATATCGCCGGTGAACGCTACCTGCACAGCATTGCCATTATCCGATGGTTCTGCTGATCGGATAATTGCCTTGGAGTCTGCGCAGCATTTCAAGCCGCTTGGCCAGTTTCTTCGCGAATGCAAAAGAGTTCTTGCTCCAGGCGGCATAATGGTGCTGGCAGTTCCTGTATTAAGAAAGCGATACAGTCTCGGCGCAGGCCCCAAGCTTGGAATCCTCTCGATTACTTGGTCTTCAGAGCACTATCCAGAAGACAAGCTGAAATCAGCTATAGTTGAAAATGGTTTCAAGATCGACAGGATGACGCGCATCGGTCACCTTGTATATGAACCCCTAGCAAACTATTACATGCAGAATAGAGCCGTGCTGAAGCAGAAAATACAGGCAATGTATCCGCCAATTGTTGAGGATATTCTCTGCAGATCTATTGCAAAGATGCGCAGTGTTTCTGAGAGCGAGATTATTGACTATGTTGTTATCAAGGCTTCATCCTAGCCCAGCTGATCTGAGCTTTAGATGCGGTGCCAGTATTGCAGCTCTTCTCCATCTTCTCCGTTATTTACCTGACCTTTTCTTTTTCTTTCTGGCTGGGCTATGCGGCAGAAGCACCGGCATACTCAGACCAGGTCTGCTGGTAACCATAACCAAAGCTCTTTACATCAGCTAGAAATGTCCATTTATCCTTGACACTGCAAGTCTTGGCAGCCCTGTACAGAGCCCTCATCAGCTTGTTCTTGTTTCTTGCAAATGATGCAGGGACATGCATGGCCACCATAAAGCCTCGGGTTGCAAACATTTTCCTCCACTCATCAGGGTATGCAAATTGCGCTGGCGTAAAGTCAAGCGGAAGCAGCTCATGTGGTGCCCTCTTGTACGGATCCTTGTTCTTCCATAGATAACCTGCGTATCCCGGGCTAGCCTCGTAATGTCCTGTCTTTGGCTTGATCAGATTCTGAAGGATTGATGGGTCGTGGCTTCTTCCAACAACCACAAATGTAGTTCCCCCATATCTTTTCGCATCAGCAAGACGTTTCTCGACCTTTCGTTTTGAAACGCCCTTTTTATTAAAAAAGCCTGCTACGTGGATCTGGATTATAGTAGTATCTGGCTTGTACCCAAAGAGCTGAAGGTACTCCAGAATTTCACTTCTTCTGTCTTGCGGAAGTTCTGACGAGATTATCTGCTGCGCATCAGGTGCAATTGTCGAGGCAGCCTGATTGTCAGCCCTTTTTGTCCTAGGCTTTGAACTTGAACCAAGACCAAGCTGGGAATTCGAATCTGACTGTTCTGACACTACTCCTTGGTGGAAGATATTCTATAATTGAATTTGCAACTTTTTTTGCCTTGCTTGCTCCATTCCCCTTTATTTTATCTCAAGGCCGCAGTCTACTTTTTTCCTTCAGAAACTTGGCAGAGTTCTTTCTTACAAGCGGTATGATCTTGTCCATTATTATCGGGTGGACGTTGCCAGTCTTGATATCAAATGACAGCAAAAGCACATACCAGAGCCGGCTGTTTTCGTCGGCAATTGGGACAGTCGCCCGGATAAGCCTGACGTAGTGAGAAGTGGCATAGTGAATCTTGCCTAGCAGATATTCCCATCGCAGGCGTGTATACTGCCGCGTTGCAGCTGTTATTGCATACTGAGCCCTCTCCTCCGGCCCCAAAATTGGCTTTAGGCCTTTCCGCATTGAAGTGGCAAGCAGCTTGCCATCCTCGTCTGCGATGGCTGCAAGTCTGATGGATGGATCAAGTGCAATTACCTTGTCGCAAAAGTCTTGGAAGAACCTGTTCACAGGATAGGTCAAAAAGAGGTGTTATATTACGTTACCTTACCACGGAGCAGGGAGTCAATCAACCCCAACGATTTTAAATGGCTTGCTGCGGATTGACCAATTGTAGTGTAGCATAGTCATGGTTAATGATAGCCAGCTAAAGGAATTGATAAAAAGAGCGAGAGAAGGAGCAGGCAAGAGGAAATTTACCCAGTCTGCAGAATTGACGCTGGTATTGAAGGATATAGATGTAAAGAAGGGGTTTAACATTAATGAAGTTGTTGTACTTCCAAACAAGCCAAGCAGGCTGGCGAGCATATGCGTGGTAGCCTCAGGCGATATGGGCACAAGAGCGCGCAAGGCCGAAATCGACAAGGTAGTGGAGCCGTCCGAGCTTGACAGGCTTGGAACAAACAAGCGCGAGGCACGCAAGGTAGTAAAGAGCCACGATTTTTTCCTGTCAGATACTGCTCAGATGGCCACAGTAGGCCGCTCTCTGGGCCAATTCCTTGGTCCGCAGGGCAAGATGCCAACTCCTGTTCCATACGGCGCGCCCATAGAGAGCATCGCAGCAAGGCTCAGAGGAGCTGTACGGGTGAAAGCAAAGAACCAGCTCAACATTTCTGCAAAAATAGGCGACGAAAAGATGGATGATGCGCAGCTTGCAGAGAACGCCAGTGCAGTTATCGCGGCGGTGGAGAAAAAGCTGCCACAGGGCGACAAGAACATCAAAAATGCGCTTGTAAAGTTTACAATGGGCAGGGCAGTAAAGCTTACTTCTCTTAAGGAAGAAGAGAAGGCCAAGAAATAGATAGATAAATGGTAGATGTTGTTTTGATTAGGAGGAAAGAATAGAATAGAAATGTCAACTACAGTCCAACACCAGAAAAAATATCCAAAAAAGAAGCGACTGATGTACCAAGAGCTGCAGGAGCTGCCTACAAAGTACAATGTCATTGCGCTCTCAAAGATAACCAAAGTGCGTGCTACCCAGCTTATGGCACTACGTAAAAAGTTCCGCAATGAGATAAAGATAAGAATAATAAAAAATAAAGTTGCAATAAGAGCTTTTGAAAAGGTAAAGGGCGTTGCAGGGCTAGAGAGCCTGAGCAAAGAGCTCGAAGGACAATGTGCCCTGATGTTTACCAACATTAGCCCATTCAAGCTTAACCTGATATTTGACCAGAACAAGGTCTTTCTACCAGCCAAGGGCGGAGATGTGGCAACAAAGGAAATAGTAATTCCAGCAGGCAATACAGGCATTACCCCCGGCCCAGTTCTTTCCGAGTTCAAGGCCGCAAATGTGCCCACAAGGATAGATCAAGGATCAATATGGGTAAGCAAAGATACAGTTGTAGCCAAACCCGGCGACGTCATATCCCAGAACTTGGCATCCCTTATGAGCAAGCTTAACATAAAGCCCATAGAGGCAGGGATTGCAGTTAATTTTGCAGTCTCCGAGAGCCTCCTCTTTAGAGAGAAGGATCTCAAGGTAAACCTCCAAGAATACAAAGAGGAACTTGTCAGGTCATTTCAGCAGGCACTTACTCTGGCTACAGAAGCAGGCTATATAACTGCAGAAACTATAAGGCCACTCATAGCCAAAGCTCACCAGCAAGCAACTGCTCTTGCGGCAGAATCAGGATACCTGACCGCAGAAACTGCGGGGCTTGTTCTTCCCAGAGCGCAGGCAAAGGCCCAAGCAGTGGCAAACGAAGTGAAGAAGAAAGGATACACTCCACAGTAGGCCTTTTTCTTGACCTACTTTTTCAATACAGCTTTGTTTCAATTCATTTTTTGACTTTTATTTCGATCATTTTTTCATGTACACGCTTGTATGAAGTGAGAAGATTAAGGAAGCACAATTAATCATAGGTTGCGTAGCAGGCTGGCTAATTCAGTGGAGAATAGCGGAAGAGAAAAAAAGAAAAGGTGCGGTCAGCTGCTGTTCGTTCTGCGGTCAGGAAGTTACAGTGACCAGCGCATATCCTGAAATCGGTGTTGATATTACTGTGGCTATTACCTTGGCTGTAACTGGCAGACTGACAGCATCGGCCGTTAGCGTTACTGATGATGTATCAGTGCTTGGGACAAGGGCTGCTATGGATGTTGAATTTAGAGACCAGTTGAATCTAGAGCCCGCTATTTGATTCCCAAATCCATCAAAAGCTTTTGCACCGAATATTGCAGTATTACCCGAAACAACCGAAGCTGACTGCGGAGATACCTCTACTTTTGCGACAGCTGCCGGCAAGACATCAAACGAGTTGCTGGTTCCGTGTTTGCCGCTGGCTGGATCGGTTGCGGCAATCATGATACCGTCAGCTGCATTGTAAAGTGTTGCTGCAAAGCTGTGGCTGCCGGCATCTGCCATGGTAAAGTTGTATCGGCTTGGAATAATAGAGCTTGCATTGCCTGTCGGGCTTGAGCCGTCATTTGTTGTCAGAGTAACGTTGCCTGCGTAGTCTGCCTTTTTGTTGCCAAAGGAATCTACTGCTGTGACATTAAACACAAACTGCCTTCCTGCTGTCTGGTTTGATATGCTGCTGATAACAAAGTGATCAAGCGCTCCTGCCTTCACTTCAAATGAATCGCTGGTGCCGCTCTTGCCCGATGTCATGTCTTTTGCTACAATGGTAACTGACGTTGATGCCTTTGTTATGTTAAGTGTGCCTGTCCACGAGCCGGCCGAAAATCCTGACGATATGGTAGCATTGACAGACCCAGTTGAATCTATCAGCCGCAAAGGCCCGCTGTATGGTACGGCTCCGCCAGTGCTGTTTACAGCAGTCACTTTAATAGAAAATGGCGTACCTGCGACCTGCGTTCCTATCGGCGCAAACACAAAGTGGTCCAGCATCTGCGAAGATTCCGGTACTATATGCACCTGAGCTTTGCCCTGTACAGGCCCTACTGCAGCCACGATTGTCCCGTTTACACTTGAGGTAATTGCATGTGATGCTGTAAAGTTTGCACTTGTTGTTGAGGACGATACCACAAGTGTCCCGATAGACTGCGGTGATTGCGACCAAGCAAATGTTAGACCAGAAAGCTCGTTGTCGAATCTATCAAAACCAGATGCTGCAAGACCGGTTGTGCTACCTGGCGACAGGGCTATGTCTGGAGGAGACAATTGTATATACGCTAGTGGCCCTGCGAATACAGAAAAGGTGTTGCTTGTTCCCGATTTGCCTGTAGACACATCGGTAAACTTGAGGCTATCATTTCCAGCTGCCTTTGTGATATTTACTTGCCCTGTCCATATGCCGTCTTTGAATGTAGAAGTAGTGGATGGAGCAACACTGCCTGTGTCATCGGTGACTTTTGTGATACCATTGTAATCTGCCAGTACGCTTCCATTGTTATCTATAGCAGTTACAGTTACGTTGAATGGCTGGCCTGCAGCCTGTGGCGAGGATATGTTGCTTACCTCAAAGTGGTCAAGAGTACTTGGGTTGCTACTAGACGTTCCTTGCAGGTCAAGCTGGCCTGTTATCGCAAAGATCCTGATGTTGTGTCCTACAGTTGCTGCAGGTGAACCTATTACCTCCAGCACGTTGGCGTTATTGCCGGCAGATGGGAGAATAAGCATTCTGGTTGCAAAGACCACAGGCTTGCCGCCTGCTTCATTTACTGCCTTGCCTCTGACATGAAGGAGACCATCTGTAAATGGAGATACGTGACGGAGCATAATATAGCCCCATGCGTTTATGCTGTATTCCTGGCTGCCTAGCGCCAGGTTGCCTGTCAAGTTTGCGACGGCGCGGTTGCCATCGGTGTCGAGAACCTTGCCTGTCAGGTTAAGGTAAGCGCGAAGTATGGAAAGGTTCTGAAGGCGGTCTACTGCCATTCCGGAGGCGTGAATATCAAAAGATGAGAATGATAGCGAATGTGAGCCAGTGTTGTCTGAATGATCATTTACTTGGCTGTAATTTACGTTATTTTCACTTGTGGCGTTATTGTTATTTTCATTTGACTTGGTTTCATCATCAGAGCTGGAATGACTCTTTGTTTGACTGATTGTGTAGTGTTTGAAATGGTAGTCATGCGTGTGGCTGTTTTGTTGATCTCTGCTCTGTTGGTCGCTTTTCTTGCTATCATGATCTTGGCGATCATCGTGGTCGTTTAACTGTAAAATGCCTGCCGGTGCTATCTCTGCACTGGCATATGGTGCCAGAGCTGCAAGCAGTATTACAGCAAGCCCGAAGCTTGCTGCTTGAATGAATTGACGTTCTTTCTGTCGTTGCATAGACTGATCGCTGAAATTTCTTTTAAAAAAAGGATATGCATGAAGCAACTAGAGGCAGATACCACGAGCACAGTCGGCAGTTGTAGAATATAGTATGATAAACAGCTTGGTTGAATATAAAAAATGGCTAAAAAGTATGGGAAGGCTAACCGAAAAGTGCAGAGAGACCTTCTAGTGCTTCTTCTTCTTTCTTTTCTTCTTTCTTTTCCTCGCCCTTAGACGGCGCGGCTTGACCTCCAGCTGCTGGTGCGGCTCCAGCAGATGAAGCTGGCGCGGCCATTGCTACTGGCGCGGCTTTTAGGGCCTCGTCAATATTTACTTCACTCAATGCAGCTACAAGCGCCTTAACCCTCACGTCATCCGGCGTGGCACCTGCTGCTTTGACCACATTTTTTACATTATCCTCAGTTATACCCTGTTTTAGCTTGTGTAATAGCAAAGCGGCATATACGTATTCCATTGCAATCATGCTCTATTTGCGACCTTCATATAAAGGTGACGAGGATCGTGGTATAACAGATCAGCTTGCCGGCCGTTAATATCCTATTAGTGGACCGGGTGGGATTTGAACCCACGACCACCTACGTCTCCTCTGCCCGCAATCAAGGCATGCAAGGCAGGTATTCTACCGGACTAAACTACCGGCCCACCACAGAACTTGCCCAGATCCAGATAATTTAAGTGTTAGTTGGTTGGCGATTGGCTTTCTTTCATTTGCTTTTCTTACTTTTTGCTTCATAACTTGAAAACCAGTCAGAATTCCTCATCCATTGCCAAAAGTCAGATGGATAAATATGAGTTATATAGCGTTGATCTTGAAGGATCGAGCGGGCCGTTAGCTCAGCTTGGTTGGAGCGTTCGACTGATAATCGAAAGGTCGAGGGTTCAAATCCCTTACGGCCCATTCAAAAAATGTCTTGAACCTGCATAACGCTTATAGCTTCAAAGCGCGAAAAACGATTATTGCCAAAGCCAGTTGATAGGTCTAATTTGGAAGGCAAATGTATCAAATTATACCGTTCTGCAATTAGAAGTCCACATACAAGAGATCCGTACGAAAGAAGATTGGCAGGTTTTCTAAGATGGTATGGTAAAGATTGTGATTCATTTGTTGCAGATGCAAGGGCAGACAAATCATCGATGGAACTAAAGCTCATAGACTTTATCGAAGAAAAGAAAAAACTTGTAGACAAGAAGCAATACTCTGCCGGCACGATAAGCGGATACATGAAATCAGTCAAACTGTTGCTTGACATGAACGATGTTGTATTGAATTGGAAAAAAGTCAGAAGGACTATGCCTCCAGAGCGAAGATATGCACAGGACAGGATATGCACTATTGAAGAATTAAGAAAGATAATTGCTAATTCTGACAATCGCATCAGAGCATTAACTTTTGTGATGCTGTCGTCTGGGATAAGAGAAGGCGCAGTTGAATATCTGAAGGTTAAGCATCTAATGCCTGTTACCATTAAAGGCGAAATAGTTGCCGGCAAGCTCAGAGTGTATGCAGGTGAGCCAGAAGAATACATCTCATTTATTACAAAAGAAGCGTACGATGCTGTGCAGGAATATTTACAGTTCAGGGAGCTGCATGAAGACCATGTAACACCAGACTCGCCTTTATTCAGAGACAAGTTTGATTCAACCGCTCGCATCTTCAGATACCACTACTCTACAGTAAAAAGAGATGAACCAAAGCCTATGAACAGTTTTACAATAAACAAGGACTACAACCGGTTGTTCTATCGTCTGGGATTCAGAAAAGAGAAGAAGCGGAGACACGAGTTTACAGTCCATGGCTTTAGAAAGTGGTTCAAGACAACAGCCGAGCGCGCTGGTATGAAGCCCATAGATGTAGAAACTCTCATGGGACATAGCACAGGCATCTCCGATTCATATTATCGACCAACAGAAACTGATTTGCTAAATTCATACTTGGCTATTGAGCCTCACTTGCGTATCTCCGAAGTTGAGGAGCTGAAGACTGTTGTTCTTGTCCAGGAGCAGAAGAATAGCGAGAAGCTTCAGAGGCTCGAAGCTCTCGTAGAGCGTTTAATAGCTGAACGAGCTGCGCAATCTCCCTATCCCGATCAGAGCCGCACATAGGACATTTAGCCATGCTCTATCACTCCACAAAGAATGATTCCTTAATGGTCACAGAACTGCACTTCATCCCCAATCTGCATGCAGTTTCTTCGAATTTTCTGTTTGTAGCATGTAGAATTGAGTTAATCCATTCTTCTTCTGATGCACCTAGCTTTGTACTGACTGCATAGCCAAACCGTAAGAGTTCGACATTTCTTTGACTGACTCGCTCCATCTCTCTGTTCTGTGACCTGTTCCTAATTCCATGCAATAAAGCAGAGATGCTCATTGCCTCAGAGATAATGAAGCATCGAGAGCATATGCTGTAACCTAGAGAGACAACACTAATCATCGAGTCCATCAATCCAGAACTACCGCATACACTACAAATTGTCAATTCAACTGAATCAGGCATTCTTGTGCTCTCCATCCTGTCCTACTTTTTCTGTGTCTTCTTGACCTGATTTCCCAGTGTTAGCGTGTCCATGTCCTCTGTTCTGCAAGTCCCTGATTGATGTTTTCAGTTCTCTCAGGGTCATTATGCTGAGCCTGTCTGGATAGCTCTTGATGTATGTTAAGAGATGCTTTGTGTACTTGGCCCCGGTTTCTTCGTTTGGCACAACAATAATCACTGATTTCCCTGACTTGGCTTTCAGCGTTGCAGCTAGCCTTTTTTCCAAGTTTGTGGTCTTGTTTCCCAAGCCAGTCTCGATTTCAAAGTCTATAGTGCTGGTTTCAATATCGGCATTTGAGAACTCACCTGATGCAGCATAGTGGTCTATTCTGTAAATTCTTCCAATTACATCCCTAGTTTTTTGCTGAATGTACGAATGCAGTTGCGATATGTTCCTGCCACGCAAATAACAATACAAAAATGCAGTTTGCTCTTCCCCTTCTTCTAACCTAATCATCCCTGCCCTTCCTGAATTAGCAATTCTCTTCAATGCATCCCATACAGCCAGCTTTACTTCTTTGTATGAAAGCTCTTTGTGCCGCTCGCCTATTTTCTTGACAATGTCTCTTTGCCAAGCAGGTAGGAGTTTGACGATTTCCTCTTCTCCAATGGCGAGCTTTGGCTTCTTTTCTTCCTCTCCCTCTGCCGCGCCACCATCACCCTCACCTTTGCTTCCGTTTCTCTTTGCTGGCAGTTTTGGAGTCGTGTCTATCAGTTGAGTTGGCTTATCTTCATCTTCTGCCTTTACAAACTTGAAAACAGGCACATACTCTGAAAACCGCGGCCACTCCAAGTCTATGAACTCGTAGGAGCTTAGCTGGCTCAGAGTATGCCTTAAAATTTCGTTAATCTTCCTCGATATATCAAGGTCTTCAGTTCCTGTCTTGAAGCAAAACTTTGTTGCCAGGTTCTGGGCAGTTTCAGGCCTCAATTCAAAGAGACCTTGCGTTACAATCCATAAAGAGCCGCGATGGCGTATCTCTTTGCTCATCTCATGTATTATCGAATACTCTTGTTTGCTAATCAGATGCCCTTCGTCAACGCATATTATCACGTCCTTCAAGGTCTCGTTTTGTATGCGATTCCAGCAGCCTCTAAGGAAAAATTCTAGCCATAGAGTTCTTGCATCGCTATCAGCAATTTTTGAAAAGTCCAGAACAACACTTTTCCTGTTGCCTACCTCTACAGGTGTTTCAGGCGTTTCAATTATCACTTGGGGCAGGTTAATCTCTATGTTAGACAGGGTTTCCTGCTGGTTCTTTGTAACTTGCTTTTTCTTCTGCTGAAGTACATCCCTAAAGCTCTGCCAGCTTGGGTCTTTGGCTTCGTTAGTTTCTTGGCAAATTTCCTTCAAAAAAGTCCGGATAGGCTGCAACTGTATGCCAGCCCTGATTTTTTGGTGTAACGCTACAACGAAACTCTGAGCAAATGCGTCAGGGTCTTTCCAAGGGCTTTGAATTGCTGACCTGGCATCAATTACTGGAATTCCTGCCTTGAGAGCCTCATCATTTGGTTTCGGACTCAAAACAATCCTTGTTTTATCGCTGAAAAGATTGAGCAAATGCCTGAATAGCCTTGACTTGCCACCGCCTGAGCTTCCAAATATTCCAACATTCTGATTTTGTTTGCTCCTGATGCAGTCTTTTATGTCTACAGGTCTAATGTCTGAATCAAACCTTGTGTATTGGCTCTGACTGGCTTCCTGCTTTTGTTCTGGATCCAGAGCTACTTTGGGCAATATCGAATAGAGCAGGACAACTTGGTTCTGATACTTTGGGCTTACTTTTCTTTCCCTGTAAAGGTCGTTGTCTGCCAGAAATGACGGCCATCTTATGAATGGCTGTCTTAGGATTTTGTCTCTGTCAAGCAGGTCTTTGTATGTGAGCAAATGCAACGAATCACTGAATTGTTGCATAGAATTATCTCCTTAGCCTATTATCCATGATTGCAATCTTCGGTTTGCTCTGTCTTCTTTGCTCTGCCTACTCGCGCTCATAGAAAATTACCCTGCGTATTGTCATAACAACCTCCACTGTAAGCTTCCTTGCCTCAGGGCTTGTTACCAATCCAATCAAGAATGCGATAACTGACACAATGCATATGCTTCCAAAAATATGCATCTTGTTCTGGTCGTTTGAAATATTCGTTATTGCATCATAATACTTTTGATTCTGCTCAAATATCTGCTCAGGATCAGGACTGTGACCAAAATCGGGAGTTGGATATACCGGAGCTGTAAAAGTCATGTATTCATAATAGCAATGTTTTGGGTCTACTGGTCCGCTCAGAATGTTAAAAGAGCATATGGTAGGGCCATATCTTGAAGAGAGAGTCAGCATATTATTATTATAGTCATCCGCAACGATTTTCAATGCAGCAGAAGAAGCTGCAAATGAAATGAACGAAATCCACATGAGCCATTTTCTCATGTATAGATAGTCACCAAAAATCAGTATCAGTATTTCTCTGCCTGCACGTTCCTCTTTGGACTGACTTCGCTCATTATCTCAAAGCTGTATGACTTGCGATTGAACCAGCCTTCGCTCTGCGTCAGAGTAGCTCTTGTAACTATCTGATGCTCTGTAATGATGACAAACTTGCGGATTGTAGGGTCTAAACGATGCGCTTCAGCCAGTTGATAGTCCTTTTCATTTAACTCTAGTGCCCGCTCTGCTCCTTCATCATAGACTTGGCGAATCACTCGCTCCAAGATGTGCTGATCTTTACTTGAGATATTGCCTTTAGTCCTAACTGAGATCTCTGGCCTGCCGTTGCCAGTTTCTACGAATTCTAGGTCTACCACTTAAATTCACATCCTCTTAGGTTTCAGCACGCACTCACGTTTGCTATATACAGGAATACACAGCTCTGGCTTCATGATTATTTCAGAGAGCTCGTCTGAGCTCATTTTGTTCCCTCCATGTGTTAACACTCGAAGGTAATGTATTAGACACGTTCCGTAGCGCGCTTCTGGTAACTCAGATCCTGAGTTTCAGATCCAGTAATTGAATTCGGGAGTATCACAAAGTCGTCTGGAGCCAAAAACATCCATTGCCTTAAATCCTTAACGTGAACCTGAACTGTCTTTTCAACAGTGCCAACACCTATTGCAAACCTGAACTCTGACTTGGGCTTTTCGTTAAACAATAGGTAATATGCAAGTGCGTATTTTGTAGCGTGCTTTTCAATCGCTTTCGCTAGCGGAAGATGGGGTTCATTCTGAATCATGAGTCTGGTAAGCCTTAGAAGTTCGTCGCCAGCTGAAAGCAGAATTATCTCACCAAGCTAAGCTACTCATTGTAGTATATAGCAAAAGCTAGCTTGGTCTGCTACGCTTAAACCACCTTTATTTACGTGTTAAGACGCACTTTTCTGAACTAGCACTACTTATTCAACAATATGCGCTAGAACTCTTAAGAACAAAATAGCCTAGCTGTAGCTTACTGATTCAACAATGAGCGACAACCAAAGCGCAGAGCCAACAAATGAACAGCTGACAAGTGTCCAAAGAGACAAGAAGGAGCTTGACGATCTAAAAGACTCTAAGAGAGACTAAATCTCTCTATTTTTTTGTTCAGTAGCAACTATCAATGCTTGCTAGCCAATTCTGTTTCGCCACTGCGAACTAGTGTTAACGGCACCCTTGTTTGCTCCTCGCGTTTACCCTTCCTTGCTAACTTGCTCAATTCAGCTTTCCTTTAAAAAGGTGCTGCACCTTGCTGACACCCCTCCTAAATTAACGAGCATAAGCAGTCGACACCATGCAGGAGCGAAGCGACTAGCACCTGAGCCTTAGGGCGAAAGGCGAACGAGCGGAAGTAAAAAGAGGGGTGGAGGAACGACCGATAAACCGTAGCTTTCAGAGAAAGCGAGCGTTAAGCGTAGGTTTGAGGGAGTGACGGAGGGGTGAATTTTTACTGTAGCGAGTGAGTGGGGTAGACTGCTTATGCGAGTTCTGAGGCGTTAGCTGTAACTATGTGAATTGCGAAGCGTAGTGACTGAAGTGGAGTAGGGTGCTTTCGAGAAAGCTTGAGTGAGCCGAAGCAATTATTGACTTTAGCGTTAACATGCCAGGCGAAATCTTATTGAAAGTTCTATGCTCAATATACCTAAGCAATCAGTCAGCTTTAACGCAATTTCTGGTGTATCTTACGAAGCTAAACGCGATCTATCAAATGGACTGTATTAAAGGAATGAACGAAGGACTAGAGCAGTCAAGCATAGACATCATTGTTACTTCTCCGCCTTATAATATTGGCATAAACTATAACTCACATCAAGACAACATGGCATTTGATGATTACTTGAAGTGGATGAACGATTTCGGTAAGGCATGCAAGCGAGTCTTGAAAGATGATGGCTCGCTATTCTTCAACATAGGAGACAAGGCAAGCGATGAACTGAAAGCGTTTGAAGTAGCTAAGCAGATTGCCCATTACTTGCACCTTCAAAATACAATACATTGGATAAAGTCAATTGCAGTGCCAGAAGAGAACATAAACGTAGGGCACTACAAGCCTGTCAATAGCAAGACCTATCTTAACAACTTGCATGAATATATCTTTCACTTTACAAAGAACAAAGACGTAGAGATAGACAAGCTAGCAATTGGAGTGCCTTACGCTGATAAGGGCAACATAACAAGGTGGAAGGCTGCAAAGTCTAATGGTGATAGAAGAGACCGCGGTAATGTCTGGTTCATCCCTTATGATACTGTCCAGGAAGCCAAAGACCATCCAGCCAAGTTTCCGCACAAGCTACCAGAAATGTGCATAAAACTACATGGATATAGTCCAAAGACAGTAGTGCTTGACCCATTCTTGGGATCTGGAACTACCTGTGTGGTGGCAAAGCAGCTAGGTTGCAAGTTCATAGGATTTGAAATAGATGAAAAATACATTAAACTAGCAAAGACAAAACTAATTCAGATAACAGACTATGTCTGAGCGCATTTGTATAACTCAATGTTGCTTGCGTTAAACTCAGGCTTTAGCCTTACCTTCAAGTCATACAGGTCAATCATCTTGAAGTCTTTGATAACAAAGGGGCTTTCGTTGTTGCCCTTCAGACTCTCAACTTCAAACGCTAACAAGATATGAGGACACGATACTGTAACTTTTGAGTTATCAGAAGGTTTGTAATAAAATGTCCTTAAAGAAGAGTTGCTGGTTTTGTTCTGGAATACCTTTATCTCTAAATAGAACCTCTCTGACTTTGTAGTAACGTATAGGTCGGGGTATGCCGATGACAGCATTCCGCCTGTTATTCTGACAGGCTTCTTGATCTCAAATCCCTTTATCTTTATCAGCTCCTTTGCCACCTCACCTTCCATCCAGTTGCTAAGCTCATTAGACCTGCCTACAAAATGGCTCTTGACATAGTCGCTAATCAAAGGCAGATTCTTCTTAAAATATGTCTTAATTCTGAGCAGCTCCTTCCTAGCCTTGTCATTTACTCGTCGCATCCGTGTATTTGTTGATGCTTTTATGACATCTCTGAAATAGATAGCAGTAGTTCCTTCAATTAGGCTTCTCATGAAAGCCTTGAACTTGTTGTACATGTGCAGAGTAAGAAGAAAAAATTCAAAAAGCCAGTAGCAATGGCTGAATTGTTTAGCACTATCAGGATGGGCTCAACTAGATACGGTAGCGTTAATTACACACCATGCTAGCTTTAGCTAGCTGACTCCTTGGCAAGTGTCAGCGTAGATGCTAGTTTCTCCGAATCTAATGAATTAGAGCCTGCTGCATAAGATGACGCTCGTGCGAATACCTGAGGTAGAAACCGAGGCAATATCTCATACTCGGAAAGATCAGTATAGAAAAATCTCTACAATAATGTAATTATACGTTTTCGCTTTTATAATCGTCAATATAATACAAATCAATACAAAATGTCATTTCGCAAAAGATATGTCGGGCTTTTCATGATATTATCTCTAGCAGCTTGTTTATGCAATTCAGTGTATATTGCTATGTTGACACAGACATCGCTGGCATACGCTACTGCCTATAGCTATTCGGTTACAAACCCTTCTGAAATAGAATGGTGTAATGAATTGGGAATAGGTGCATCCGATTGCGGTAGCCAAACTATTCAACAAAAGGTGCATGATTTGCAGCAATTTAGGACAGTAGAGTGTACCAAGCTTGGATTAAATCCATTGGACTGTACTGACATAAATATCAATCAGAGAGTTGACGAGCTGGCAGAATTCAGAGCATATGAGCAAACGCAATATTACTATTCTCTTTTGACCAGTCCTGCATTCATAATATTGTATATCGGCACTTCTTTAGGCGGACTTTTCCTGTGGCGCTATTTGCTTGGGAGAAGGAAAAGTAAGGAAAGCAGGAACACAAAGGATGTAGGCAGAACACAGTGAACACTTGTTGAAGCTACAAAAAATATACAAAAAAGAGAAGGTTGGTTTAGGAATAGTTCCCTTGGTCGTAATATCCAGAGCCTCCGCCCGTATTGCTCATCGTAATTACCTGCTGTGCGCCCCATGAATATGTGTTGAATGATACTTGGTTTGTATTTGTAGTTGCACTTGACACTGTATACCCGCCGCCATTGTCCATATCGACTGTTATTTGCGGTGGTGTACCACCTCCTGCAGGCAACCCTACTGAATATGGTGTAAAGCCCTGCGAGAGAGTATGTCCTCCACTATCCATCTCTCCCATGTATGCTCCAGGATCGCAGTTGCAGCTTGTACTATGGGCCTTGAATTGTATTAGGGCATAGTTGCCTGGATTGGCGTTGTTATAGTAGACCCCGGTCACAGAAACATCTGCGTTATAGGTTGCGCTAACTTTCACTTGGCCTCCCCAATTATAGACATCATAGTTGGTTGTCGTTGGAGTACTCGTAAAGTAGTAGGAGTTATAGTTATCAAAGTCTATCGTGTAAGTGCCCGAAGTTGTATATGGAACTTGGAGGGGTGTATATCCAGCATCTATTAAACTGCCGCTTGGATCATATACCGTGACATACAGGCCGTTTATAGGATTTCCAGTACTCTGTTCTGTGGCATATATGTTGATAGCAGGGTAACTATTGCACGCCGGATTATATAGAGCAGAAGTGCTGAAGGTCGGATTCGAACCTCCTGTATTGCTTATTGAGCTATACCAGCATAGTTGATAATTCTGTTCGCTAGGAGCTGCTCCGTTTGGTACCGAGCGGTAATATGGTGTCCCACTACTGTTGATTGTATATGATTGTGTTGAATATGTTCCACTATTCATTGTTGCTTTTCCAAAATCATTATCGCAGCTGGAGCATTCTCCTTCAATACCCTCTACCCCATAATAAGGCGTATTTCCATGATAGGTTCCAAGGTCATAGTAAAAGTTTCCAGGCTGCCCATATGCAGAGGGTGAGGTCAAGTCATACAGTGTGCTATAACTAGAACAGCCTGGTGTACATGTTCTGTATTTCTGGTCTAAATAAATTGTACCATCTGTATTGATTTGCTGGTAAGCGTTCAAGTCAAATCTAGTCGTTCCTGAATTTAGGGGGATTGTGTACCATGAACCTGCAAAGATATTAGAACAATTTCCATCTGTCATAGCCACCCATGTGGTAGGACAGCCTCCGAAACTGTTCTGTTTGGTCCAGAAATTAACAACACCCTTTAAGGCAACCTGACTTGGCATGGTGCAGTTATATGAAGAACCGCTTTGAGTTGTGCAGTTAATATTTGTATATGTAATTCCAGACGGTAACTCGAATTGTATGAATGATTGTGACCATAAAAATTCAGTTCCTATAGTGAACCCTGAAGTAAATTGATTGTTTTGTACGCTGATCCCATTACCTGAGCCAATTGAACCAGTTGCAAAATTTGCACCATAAAATTGATGTTCAACTGTGGCTTGAGTAAATGTACTTGATGTATTATGGGCTTCAACTCCTTGGGAGCTTGTGCTGTAATCAGCAAATGCTTGATTCGAACTCATTGCTGGCGAGAAAGTAGTACAAATTATTGCACCAATCGCGATGGATGATCCTAGGCCACCCCATGCTCCACTATGATTTTTGAGTCTCAAAGCTAGCAATATCCCTCCAATTGCCAATGGTGCAATCAGAACAGAAGATGAGGGCAGCATAGAAATTATAGATGGACTCGTTGGTAATGAATCAGAGGAGCTTGTTAGAGAGCTGCTTTGAAGCGATGATGGAGATGCACTCGAAGTGTTAACATTTGTTATTTCTATAACAGTAGGCGCACTAACTTTTCCCGACATTGTGAACGCTACAATTGTATATAGTCCTGGGGACAAAGGATTAGCATCCCTATAAGCTACAAACTGATTTGGTGAAAGATACTTAATTTTTGTGTCTGTGCCATATACATTTGATATGTATTGTTGTGTGATGAGATGTCTGCTGTCAGTGATAATTTTTCCAGCATTATCAAAAGTGAGGATAGCATCATGACTATTTTCATCCAGAGTGACATGTTTAAAACCAGTTGCATAATCAGGGCATGCATACTCTGTATTGGGATGTGCATATACAACATTTAATTCCTGAGCCTTTAATGCAACTAACTGGTCGAAGTTGCTGATATCGGAATGGTTGCCTGGAATGAATGCAAAGTCGAGATATCCTATTCCACAAGGACTTGCTATGCCAGCGTATGTATCTTTGAAAGAGGAAATATCTGTCTTAGACCCCACATTAAAATCCTCTATCGTTAGATGTATTTTCTGCCCGACATTATAAATCAGACTATCTGTTTTTGCAGTGACAACTTCTCCTGAGATCTGTGCATGTGCCACCAAAACCATACCAGTACTTTGTGATAGCAGAACCAATGCTGAGAAGGAAATAAGAGCTGCTACTATTCGATGGTTCCAGAAAGGAATTCTGAGCATTGTCTCCATTTTCCAAATGCAAGTAATAAAGTCTTGGCAAGCTTGTTAGCTAAGAAATCGTTTGTAAAAAGTTCTAGAACATGGAAAATCCACGTATTATATTGACCTGAAGAGATTCTTATTATTTATTTCATTCTTTATGAATGCTGGACTCAGTTTGGTATAATATTGTAGAATAGTAACAGGCTTGTCTCCTGTATTCTCAATTACAATACTAATTGGAATGTTGCTTTCAAAACTTAAAGTGATATAAGTATGCCTTACGCAATGCCAAGACTTTGGTTTGCTTAAAATCTGACCAGTCCACTTTTGAATTATCCTTTCTACTGTCTTTGATGAAATGTCAAAGAACTTTGGGCTCTTTTTATCTAAACGCTCATTCCAATATCTTCTTAGACTGTTTAAAACATTGTCAGGAATGTAGACCTTTCTATACCTGTCCTTCTTTTCATCCCAAATTGAAACATAGCCTTCCTGCCAAATTATTGAATTATAATCAAAGGATAGTTCACCTACTCTAACACCTGATGAAAAGCCAAACAAAAGCAAAGTGTAGTCTTTCAGGTTGTCTACTTTGGAAAGTAGCTGTTCAACTTCATGCTTTGTTAGCGGATCGTTGGAATTTCTTTTCCTTTCATTGCCTGTCTTATTAGGCTCAGAATTAGGACTTTTATTCTTTTTATGGGTTAGAAGTAAAGTTTCAGCATTCATGAGCACACCAAATTTTGTCCTAAACCTAGAAGAATAGGACATGAAAAGATTAAGAGGTTTTGCTATTCTAACAACGCCTTTAATGCCTATCCGCGCTAAGAATATTATGGGTAAGCAGACAAAACCCGCAGTTGACATATTGCTTCTCATATCTGTTCTTCGCGATGTAACTCGTGATATGCGATGGCTAGAGATGCTTAGCTCAGATATTGATGCTCTGCCTGCTGACGCCAAGCAAGATACAATGGAATTTCTCAGTATTATGAAAAAAGCTAGCCCTTTGAAACAGGTAGATGCAGAGGTTCTAACCAGCAAAATACGAACTGCTTTCAATAGTGGTGATTCTACAGTTTTCAATAAAACTGTCCAAGAGGAAGCAAAAGATTTGACTGTACTTCTTGCTGTTTACAAGCTAAGGTTGGCATTTAGTGAAAAGCAAAAGAAGAAAAGAGAAGCTGTTACAGGACGTCATGAACCAGAGGTCTTGGATGCGACCAAAGTAGATGAGCTTGCCTTAAGCTTAGGGTTGACCTTACCAAGTTTATGAAATAGGGGAAGAAGTTTTCTTTCTGGTTTGCAAGGCATCTTTCTTTTCTGGCGGTCGGGCGTGGTGGCTCGGACACTCGCATACACCCACGCCCTGAGTCGCCTTACATTTACACTTTAGGAATGGTCAATGCACTCACAAATTAGACTTTACCACAAAGGCTTTCACGCATAGACTTTAGTACCCAAGCTTGCACAACAAATTAGACTTTAGGTATGGCACTTACATGACGACAAAATAGACTTTAACTGCCTAACCTTCACACACTATGAACGTTAGACTTTAGTGCTTTGACTTTCACATATTTTACACTTTAAGTAAATGGATTTTAGGTATGTCCTATGCGCTGTTTTAGCGATTCCATTTAGTGCAGGTTAGACTTTAGGCTCTAGCCTTTCGCATTCCAAGAATTAGCAATACAAGAGCCAAGATTATGAAACGTTGATTATGCTGTGCTTGACAGAAGACGCCTTACTTCTTCCTGACTTCCAGTATTCAGCATGGTAATTAGGAAGTCCTCTGGCTGTACTATCCTAAAGTTGCCTTCCCTTCTTCCTCCAAAGAACATCTTTGTTGTTACAACTCCATAGTTTTCCAGGTCTGTGATAACTTGCGCAGTTCTAGCTTGGCTCAGCATAAGAATTGAAGATAGCTCCCTAGCAGTAACGGGCTTCTTTGTCTCTACGAATTTCCTAATAATATAGGACAAAACATCCCTTTCTTTTGGCGATAGCTTTGTCAGATAATCGTAATAGCTCTGCTTCTCGATCTCTGCCTTTAGCTTCCTAACCTCTTCTTCTGTTGTCCTGTGTCTTGTCAATGCCATCCTGGTCAAGTCCAAGCCTGTCCTAGCACTAGCATCGTCCTTTGCCACTAATGCTGCTATAATGTTGACAGTGCCGTCTGGCAGTTTGGCGTTGATGCTTTGAAGCCTGTCTTTTATGATTTCCCTAAGCTCTGTTGCATTATAAGCAGGAAAGTCCACTCTTTTGAAAAGCAGCGTTCTTCTTGCATCTGTTGGCATCTTGTCCAGTATGGTAAAAAGATTGCTAGTTATGATTATGGGAATCTGCGTTTTCCTGAAAATGGCATTAAGGTAGTCCAAAAGCTCGACCCAAGAAGAGCCTGATGTAATGTCATCCAAAGCAATGATTTTCCTGTGCTTCTTCAGATTGTCAATAACATCTGGAAGCAGGTCGCTTGCAGTTTCCCTAGTAGTTGGCTTGATATCGCCAATCTCTCCCAATATTCCTTTTAGATTCCTGTTTTCCTTGCATGAGATAAAGACCCATAGCTTCTTATCGAATTTGTTCAAAACGTGCTGTAGCGTAGATGTCTTGCCAGAGCCTGTTACTCCCTGCAAAAGTAAGTTGTCTGAGTATCTTGCTGTAATGAATTGGTTGATAGCGTCTGTTATCTTCTTTACCTGCTCGTCCCTAACAACTAGCCTTTTTGGAATATAATCGTCATAGAATACAGACAGGTCGAAGACTTCTGGCTCTTGGGCTGGCGTTGTTGGTTCTTCCTGTGGCTTGGCTTTCTTCTTCTCCTTCTTTACTATCTTAGGCTTAGACTTTAGTTTTGCAACTAACACCTTTTTCTTTGCCTTTGAGTTACGCTTTAGTAGATTCTTCTTTAGCTTCTTGTTCAGAATATCACTTTAGGCACTTAGCCACTTAGACTTTAGACCTTTAGTTTTTTAATACTGTAGGTTTTGAGTTGTTTCTGATTTAGCAGGTAATATGTGCGCGTGTAACTCCAATAGCTAAAGTCTAACCAGAGTTGACTTTGTTATTATTGTTATTTAGAGAGAAAAGAGAGTGAGAGTATAAAGTAACCAAAAAAGTCCTTTGCTTTACAAAAAGCATTTAGAAGCATGTCTTTAAAACAGTTTGCTTTCAATAGACTTTAGGAAATGCCTATTCACGCGCACCTTCGAGGAAAAATCTTAATTTGCCGGCATGGTAGAAACAATTGCGAACAATCTCCTTGCCAAGGCGTGATGATAAACTAATTTTTGTATTTATTAGCCATGCAGACGAAGAAAGAAAGGTAGCTAATAGCCTTAAGATTGGATTAGAAAACCTCGGTCTAGAGGCGTTTCTAGCCCATGATGATATTGAAGGCGGAATCGACTGGAAACCTTTCCTCATCAACAAATTGGAAGAATGTGATTTATTCATTCCTCTCCTTTCTAAAGCATATCGCTTAGCCGACTTCACTGACCAAGAAGCAGGCATAGCCTTTGCATTAGAAAAGCCCATGGTGCCAATATCCCTTGATGGCACTATGCCGTATGGCTTTATTAACAAATGGCAAGCGATAAAGTGCCTTTCTGGGTTTGATGACAATACCATTCACAAAATTTACGACCTTATCAGCATTCACACAGAAAAAGGTCAGAGAGAAATAAACAGTCTCATCGCAAAGCTCGCCAGGGCTGAAAGATGGGTTGATGCAAACACTGTTGCAAGAAGCCTTTTCGTCCATACCAAGTTTACTGACGAACAAATTAATCACATTGCAAGAGCTTTTGTTGAAAACTCCGAAGTCAGCGGTTCTTGGACTGCTGGACCTAGGTCTCTGGAAGCATTACAGAAGAACTGGAAGAGGATTCTACCTAGTCTCCAAAGGAAATTAAGGCCATACATAGAAGATAAGGAAATTGAAGGCTAGATACTGTTGTTCGAGGCTAAATGATCGGGTCACCAGCAGCTCAATACTAAATACTGGCAAAAAGTCTCAGGACTAAATAGTCCCAAATCCCTTACGGCCCATTGAACATTTGATGATAAACATTTTCTCTGCCATCAAACTTCAGCTACGAGCAGCTCATGAATCTATGCTGCACTGGCTCTTCTTATTCTATTCATCTCTTCTCTTAGAGCCCGTAACTCCGACCTTAATGCCTCTGACTCTTGGATTTCAGCAGATTTTTCCTCTTTCATACCTGCTTTAGCCGCAACTCTTCCAATCATTATAGTTGCAAATACTGCAATGACTGTGACAACTACTGCGTAGATTATCATTGCCAAGAGACCGCTCTGTTGGCAAATGCAACTTTGAATATTTCTTGTATAGCTGTATTCCAAGCAAGAGCTGCTACAAGACCAAAGGCTGCTGTAATGAGAGCGGCCAATGCCTTGATAACATCTTGTCTCATTGCAAGCTTACCATGAGCATTACAATTAAGTATTGAGGTGGATAATTATGATAACTTTTCTATCTACCCATTTCCAAACTATCATGCGGAAACATTGAGGCTAGAAAAAATCTAGCGTCATAACCTGCAAGACACGCAGGAATCTAAATCAAAATGCATGTAGCTGGGCATGTGGAAATTTGTGTGCCAAACCAATGTCTATTTATTCCTCATAACCTTGAACTCGCAGGGTTCAAAACCAAAGCAACCCAAACCAATTAAGGCGTGGGAACAAGTAGTCCGAACTGCGGTCAACTTCGGCATCGCTTCATCCAAGTGGGTTTCACCAAAAATGAAGTTCCAGAGTGTCATTATTTGCACCCCTAGACACCATTTGCATTGGATAAACAAACGCCGAATAAATTATTCGAAAATCTTTCTGGCTTGGCTTTTTTGTTTAGTGAGCCCATAATCTTTGTTTATGCAGGTCGATATATTGTAATTTCAGTTTAAAGATAAACAAACTATCCAAATTGCTATTTTTAGGTTATATCATATACTGATTCAGGCTCTACTTCATGTATTCCCCTGTTCCGATTTATACCGGCATCTGCTGGAGCAGAAACCTTCGCCATTGCTGTCCGTCGGAGTTTGTTGTCAATGAACCTGTTTCTTGTTTTGGCTTTGGTTTTTACCTGTTTTATGTTCTTGTTATACCTCTGTCTTCTTCCTTTGCCACCCTTTGGTTTTGCTTTACCTATCCTTTTCCCGGCGACTCCACCCGTCATGGACTCTTCTCATATCAGATGAGGTCACATGATATTAAAACCTGTTAGATAGATTATGTCGTCTCATAGTTTAGCCTGCTTTGCCATACTTTTCTATGGAAACAATATCCTTAATGGAAATACGATTTTTCTTCCACTTTGCAGGATTTGATCCGGCGTATCCAAATCCGACTACAGCGGTGATATTAAGATCCTTTGGTATTTCAAAATCATTAGAGAGTGCATCCTTGTTTATCCCAGTAAACAAGCATGATGCGACCCCATAATTCCAGGCGGCAAGCTGCATGTCTTGAATAACTCTGCCGGCATCAATCATGTGGAAGTTATGCTTTGGATTGGTCAGAACTATGATTGCAAAGGCTGCATTTGAAACCCAGCCACCACTATAGCTATCGTTGGCAAGTTTACGGAGGTTTTCCTTATCACGGACAAGGATCAAGCGCCAATGCTGTGTGTTAAGCCCGCTGCCGGTTAATCTTGCTGCTTCCAGTATCCTTTGCTGTATATCAGATGGAACTTGCTTTTCGCTAAACTCTCTTATGTCAAACTTTGTTGCAATGCAGTCAAATGTATCCATAGATCAACTGCCTTTCCTTTATTATTCCAATATAATAGGCGATCTGATCAGATTAGAGTTTCCATCAATGCATCAAACAGAAAGACAGAGATAGAAAATGAAAAAAGAATGGAAAACAGTGAAGTGACCAGATATCAGCTCATGGATGATTCCATCTGCAATAACTTTTCTATTCTTTTTTGAACTGGCGGATGGGTTGCAAAGAGGTTTGATATAGTGCTTCCAGAGAGTGCAGGGATTATAAAGAAGGCATTCAGCCCCTCGACCTGCCGGAGGTCTTTGGTCGGTACTCTCTTCATATCGCCGCTAATCTTTACCAGTGCGTTTGCAAGTTTGGCTGGCTTGCCCGTCATCTGAGCCGATCCCCTGTCGGCAGCAAATTCCCTGTACCTTGAGATGGCCCTTATTATCAAAAAGCTGGCAAACCAGGTGATGATTGCTACCACGAGCACAAGGACCATTGCCCCGGCACCATTGTCGCGTGAGCGGCCGCCATAGCCATAACCGTATCCATAGCCCATGCCGCCGTAAAAGCCAAACTGCATCAGGTACCATGCAACAGTTGAAAATAGGCTCGCCAGAGTAAGGACAAGCACGTCTCTATTCTTGATATGTGTCAATTCATGTGCGATCACGCCTTCGAGCTCTTCAGGCTCTAGCAGATCCAAAAGTCCAGTTGTCACAGCAACCACAGAGCTTTTCGGGCTCTTGCCTGTCGCAAATGCGTTGGGCATATTGGTGTTTACTACAGCTATTTTCGGCTTTGGGAGGTTATTTCTGGCTACAATTCGCTCGACAATATCGTGCAATTTGGGATACTGTTCTCGTGATACTATCTTGGCCCCAGAGCTCCACAGGACAATCCTGTCAGAGAAGAACCACTGGGCAAGTACCATGATTGCGGCGATTACCGTGATTGGTATGATGCCAACCCCAATGTATGCAAGTATAGAGATGAAAATAAGGTAGAGTATTGTCAGTACTGCAAAGCTCACTATCATCCTGACAGTAAGACCAGTGTCTCTCTTCTGCCAAGCGAGTTTAGCTCCCATTAGGTTCAAGTGTATTATCGTATGATCTTCTTAAGAAGCTTCCGTTATTGACTGATTTGTTAGGAGAACAGAATCCATCTTCTATGCAGACATGATTCAAGTATTCTGACATAGCCAATCAATCATGTCAAATGCACTGACGCAAACTTGTTCTGATTTGTTTATAAGTGTGAACCAAGAAGAGTTCTTTGGGTAGTATGGTATGGGCTTAGCAAACCGATTTTCAACTTTGGTCAAACAAAAGGTAAACACTTTACTAGACAAGTATGAAGACCCAAGGGAAGCACTGGATTATTCTTATGAGAAACAGCTGGAACTTTTGACAAAGCTGCGCAGAAGCATTGCGGAGGTTATAGCATCTAAAAAGAGACTTGAAATGCAAAAGCAGAGGCTGATGGACAACATCCGCACATTAGACGAGCAGGCAAGGCGCGCCGTAGATGCAGGAAGGGATGACTTGGCAAAGATGGCCCTTGAGCGCAAAAATGCCAACCTCGCCCAAGTTCAGGACCTTGACAAACAGATTACAGAGATGCAGGCAGAACAGGAAAAACTTGAGCAGACAGAAAAAGACACTTCCACAAAGGTGGAGCAATTCAGGTCAAAGAAAGAAGTCATCAAGGCAAAATACTCTGCAGCAGAGGCCTCGGTAAAGGTAAAGGAAAGTGTCACCGGGATATCAGAACACATGGCCGATGTCGGGATGGCTATGAGCAGGGCAGAGGACAAGACAGAAAAGATGCAGGCAAAGTCGCAGGCCCTTGATGAGATGATGGATTCAGGCGTCCTTACCGACTATACTTCAGACAAAGACGATATCGAACGAGAACTTGAAAAGGTGTCGGTGCAGGGGTCAGTCGATGAAGAGCTGGCCAAGATAAAGGCAGAGCAGGCCAAGAATAAGAAAAAGTCAAACACACAGAACGACTCAGATGAGCAGAAAGAGCAGACAACAGAGCAGGTCGAAGTGACTCAATGATGGCCAGGCGAAAAGAATCGCCTGCCAGAAAAAAAGTAGCCAAGCGTAGCCAGAGGAGCAGAGGAAGCAAGGCAAAGACAATTAAAAAGAAGACAAACAAGGCGGGCAGAACAAACGCTACCATTACGCGCAGGCAATCATCAGGCAGCAAACAATCTGACAAAAATTATACAGTAGTCAGACTCGCTGGAACCGGCCAGTACAGGCTTGACCATCCAAGTTCCAGAAAACTTGCCGAGATTGACAGTGCCTTGCTCAAGATAATTGAAGGCAACGAGGCCAAGCATGGTTCTGACACAGAATTTAGGAATAAATTAAGTGAAATGATCTCGCTGGTTCTCAAAAACGGGAAGAAGCTGAATTTGGATGACATTGTGCCTTCAGACTTTATTGTGCCTGATGCTGGCATGTCAGTCAAGGAAGCAAAAGAGCTGCTTAATGGAGAGCGGCTGAGCTTGCTGGACTGATTCCAGAACAGCTTGTCCAATCTAACAGACTGTTGACAACACCGTTTCTTGTGAGTTGATTGCTAAAGGTTCTCCATAAGATCGCTTGAATGGTTGTCAGCTTACTGACAGGCAGCCAGGAATAGATCTTGCAGTAATAGTTACAAGGCAAGTTTTACACCATATTTTGTACAAATAGTGACCAAATCCTGGATAACACTAATTCTTGTAATTGCGATTCTTGGCATCAGCATAGCTGCCGCAATTGCAACATATAATGCAGCCAGGACTCCAGATGCCGTTTCAGGTTCAGATTCATCTGCCGCAGTCGCTGGCAGCGGCAGCTTGTTTTATACCAGCGCTAACAGCAAGGACTGGCTTGTGTACCATCATGATCCGTTCAGAACAGGATTTGATATGTCCGACCAGACTTTTACTTCAATTCACAGAAACTGGACCTCAACCCGCTTGGATGGGCCAATTTATGCCGAGCCTCTGGTGGCTGAAGGAAAAGTAATAGTTGCGACAGAGAACAATACAATATACTCGCTTGATTCAAAGACAGGTGCTGTAATCTGGCGCACTAACCTTGGACTTCCAGTGCCACGCTCTGACCTGCCGTGTGGAAATATCGATCAGACAGGTATAACAGGGACACCTGCGGTAGACATGCTTACAAGGACAGTGTTTGCTGTAGCTTTTTTGGCCGGCAGTCACCACCATCAATTATTTGGGCTCAATATCGATACAGGTGCAGTGCGTCTGCATGCAGTGGTAGACCCTCCAGGCTCTGACCCGTTGGTGCAGCAGCAAAGGGGGGCGTTGGGGATACTCTACTACAACAGCACCAGTTCTGCAAAACTTGAAGGACTGATGGTCTATGTTCCGTTCGGAGGGCTTTATGGTGACTGCGGTCAATACCATGGCTGGGTTGTCAGCCTGCGGGTACCCGTTTCTGTTCCTATTACCTCAGGTTTGCCTCAACCAAGCGCCGCTATAATCAATGCCACTTCTCCCAGCAGCCTGAATCTTCGTTCATTTCAGGCGTCAGATGACCGTGAAGACGGAATCTGGGCACCGTCGGGACCTGCAATAGACCATGCAGGTAATATTTTTGTGGCAACAGGAAATGGCGAGTCTGTCTTGAGATATGACTTTGGCAATAGCGTCATCAAACTATCTCCGTCGCTTGGAAGGCTTAACTGGTTTGCACCGGACAACTGGGCTGAACTCAATGGCGCAGATGCTGATCTTGGCTCTACCGGTCCTGCACTGTTAGGCAACCATAACGATTCGTCGGTTTTTCAGGCAGGAAAGCAAGGAATAGGATATATTCTATCATCAGCAGGGTTGGATGAAATATTCTCAGCGCCGATATGTAGCGGCGGAGCATATGGCGGCACTGCATATGCAGCACCGTATCTGTATATTCCATGCAGAGACGGCCTTGTTTCGTTACAATTGCATGACATCCCTTCTCAGAAAACGACAAGCACAGAAACATTGAGTGCCGCAGCTAACAGTAATTATACTTCCTTTTCTGTAATCTGGAAGAGTCCACCTTTCTGGTCAGGGCCGCCGATAGTTGCAGGAGGACTTGTCTGGACAATTGACCTTGACAATTCTATATTGTATGCCTTTCAGGAAACATCTGGAAAAGTTGCGTTCAGATACGAGCTTGGCAGCCCAGAGAACCACTTTTTGACCCCTTCTGCAAGCCGCGGTCAGATCTTTGTACCACTGTCTGACAAGATCATGTCATTTTCCCTGAAATAACAGCAACAGAGGCCTGCAGATAGATCGGTCAACCAGCGCTGTCAATTGAAATGGAGTGATTTTCCTTACGTTTATTTGGAGTGATTTGAGTAAAAAAATTCATGACCTTTGGTGGGGCGCAGCAGGTTATAGTAAGGATAAATGGCGTGTTGCCAGATATTTCTGAAATCGGCGATGAAGCCAAATCTGCCAGAGCAGCAGAAGTAAAGCGCGAAGGTGTTCTGACAAATACCTCATGCTCAATATTTGCAAAGTCAGCCGCAGATACATTCCATCTTCTGGTCGATATAGGTGCAGGAGTCGTTGACAGCATAAAAAATGGGATAAAGGACCTAGGACTTGTGGATAAGGTTGTTCCTGATGCATTGCTTGTTACTCATGCTCACGAAGACCACATAAATGACCTTCAATCCCTGTTTTCGCTTGCAAGCGGTGCCGGACACAGGCTCAAGATCTACTGTACAAAAGAATGCAAGGATCAGATAACAAAGAGACACTCTGTTCCTGAAGAGCACTCATTTATTGTAGTGGAGCATGGCAGTCGTCTTGACATCGGGCCTTTTTCTGTCGTACCTATATCTGCGATTCATGACCCAACTGGCACAGATCATGGCTCGGTTATCTATGTAATAATGTCAGATGGCATCAAGATCATAGCAGGCTGGGACTTTTTGTCTCTGCCCGAGGAGGACTTTGACCTTCTATGGAACCCTGATCTGCTTATACTTGGCACACAAACTTACAATGACCATCCGTCCACAGGCATGATTTCCGTGTCCGAAGCGTACGGACTTGTAAGGAGGTGGAACGCCAAGGAGTGTTATATTGTACACTATAGTGGGCTGAAAGACTTTGACGATGCAATAAACCAGTGGTTTAGGGGTCCAAAAAGGGCCATGACAAGTAGCGAGCTTCAGAAATCTATAGACGATCATTTGCAGGTGACAGGTGACAACGGCCGGTTCAGAATGATTGTAGCAAGGCAGGGCATGATATGGCGCCCCTTGGCAAAATCAGAAGAGGCTGCCAAGGGCACCATCCATATAGAGAGCCTTCAGAAATACATAATGCAGCTTGATAACACTGGAGGCAAGCTTGACCTCATGATAGAAGATACCACTCACAGGCTTAGTCTGGAATTTGTCAACCCGCGCAAGACAGGACATGGCACACTTTGGGCCGACCCTGTAAAAGGGCTTATGATGAAAGGGCCACAAATGGAAATGAGTGTCATCTTTGAACCTGCGCCATCGATAAAGGTCAATATAACAAGGGGCAAAAAACCAGTCTTTGTGCAGAATATACTCGTGAGCAAAAAAGATGCAGAGAGAATGGTAGAGTTTATAGACAAAAACTTTGCCAGCGGATCGGCTGGATGAAAGAAATTACATGTTGAGTTTATGGGAACCAACTGATACAGATACCAGCCAGCCAGTACTCAGCATATTTCTCCACGATGGTTGTCAATCTACAACAAAATACCTTGACATGATATCAGGCATCTTCAGGTTTTTTGCCTCTTTACTGTAAATTTCTGCATGCTTGTCATTTAAATGCTTGAGGGCAAGCCTCACGGTATCTCCGCACAGCTTGCATTTTGCCTTGCCAAACATGCCTGCATAAACAGTGTGCTCCTAGTTATCTTTTCCCACTTTATCTGCTACCACAAAAATTGTGACTGGCAACTGCCCATAGTAACTTGTAAATTCAGCCCGCGAAGCGACAGTAGTATCCTTGAATATCATTCATTGGATAAAGTATTATGGTCCGCTTGTACCAGCATATTTACAGTCTCCTCCTACCCGTCCGTACTCCAAGGTGTTTGTGGACCGCATTGCAGACTGAATATTAATAACATGAAGATAACCGGGCAAGAATCATTTGTTTTCTACATGGTGCTTTTTTATGTGGCTGATCTTCTGCTTTCAGTAATCATTTGCAGTACAAAGCAATGCAGACAACTACAAAGTACAGCCGCCTTTTATCTAGTTTCAGGCTTTGTTCTTGGCATGTTCTTCTGCCCAAAATGTGGTTCTAGCCTTGTAGAAAAAACAAAGGTAACAGTATTTGGAGGAGAGATCCGGGGATGGGCGTGCAGGTATTGCTCCAAATTTTACAAAATGTCTGACCTGAAGAGATCTATTCTCTCAGCATGACAGCCAAGTGACCATTCGGTCTATTAAGCCGCATTTTTCTTTTTCTTCACTCTGCAATTGTGCCTGCTATGCCGGCAGCTGCATTTTGATGCCTTGAATAAATCGGATTCTGATTGACTGTTTGAAGGAGCCTCGTCCTTACATTATCGTTCAAGATAGGTGATACTACAGTGGTGTTTGATAAGGAATGGATGAAGCAAGCAAGATATCCAATGTAGAGCTTGTTTACTGCAAGGTACTTGCAGATGAAGCAGACATCATGTTTGTGTCCAGTTCTGTACTTGTCACCAACAATATAATATTGAAGAGTGGCTTGAATGGTAGTAATACCACCGATATTTCGAGCTAAAAGTGCCAGAGAAGAGAAGCAAAAAGCAATAGTTAATACTGATTTGTGACATCATAGCTATACTACGTTCGTCTGCCGGCAGCCTCGAGACGTGCCTGCATTCTTGACTTTCCCTCCTCAAATCTCTTCCTGTCTTCCTCACCTTCAACAATGAGCGCTGGAACCTGAACTGGTTTACCATTCTTGTCTAGTGCCACCATTGTCACAAATGCTGTGCCTGTTGTAACTCTAGTTCCCTTTTCCAAGTCCTCCGCTTCAACTGTTACTTCTACTTCCATTGAAGACCTGCCGACATAATTTATTCTTGCAGTCAGGATCAGAGCATTGCCGATATAAACAGGCTTTACAAATATCATTCGGTCAATGCTAGCAGTAACTACGTTTGCATATGGTGCATGCCTTTTGGCAACAAGTCCCGCAATCAGATCAACATGATTTAGTATTGTACCACCAAAGACATTTCCTTGGAGGTTAGCGTCAGTAGGCATCATGACTATTGTCATCTCAGCCATTGAATCCTGCGGCCTTCTTCCCTTCTGTGAACCCATTCCCTTTTCAGACGCAGTCAAAACCAGATTCGGCACTGTAGAGTTGTAATATTATCTTATCTTTGTCAGTGGATTGGGGTCAGTTGTTCGGCTCATACCTCAGTCACAAAGGGTAATGGACAGTCAATCGTTCAGTTTCGGTAGAATAAGGAAGTCAACTGGGATATTGTTGTTATTATTATTCTATGGCAAGAACAGAACATGTGGATAAATAATAAAGTCTTTTCTTTTTTAACCCATAATAGGACAGCAGGACATGGTATATTGATGTCTGACTATACTGGAAGCATGTTCAAATGCAGATACTGTGGACAAGAATTTCACACCAAGGAAGAGGCTAATGCTCATTATGAAACTGCCCACTCTATTGAGAAGGGAAAATTGCACATTACCTAGCTAACAACTAACTAACCTTTCTATTTGCAGGCAGACAACCTGGTGGCGTTACAATCTTTTTCGTGGTTAGCACTAGTCTTTCTTGATAATCTGACCAGTTAAACTTTTGCCCGCCGTTGCATTCCACCACAAGAAAGTTTAGGGGCGTGCCTTCTTTGGATCATTTATGAATATTGCCAAGAATGTGAATGGAACTGTAACAATGGTGCTTATTATGATTATAGCATCAAGAGAGGATTTGTTTACGTTATAGCCAAGCGCTGGCAGAAATGGGATAGGGAACATTACTGCAAACCATAGTCCTGCTATAGCTACAAGGAGACGCCATCTCTTCCTTATTCTTGCAGACATCATGCTTCGGCTAGGTATGAACAGTCAATTAAGTCTTGGTACTGCCCGTTTCTACGCACTGCTCGGTGTTGTCAACAATCTGCCCATCCATCCAGACAAATCAATAGCACGAAATTCTATGAAGGCGTTTCTTCTGCTACTACAAGCTTTACCCTAGTTAAAGAATATGTGAGGAACTATCAAGTATTCTAGAGATGATATGCCATGCATAGCAATAACTACAGCAAATACACATAGATCGGCCATACCTGCAAACTCTTTTGATTTCAAAAAGCTTTTCAGCTGCTTGTAATGATTTCTGATGGTTACCTCTGTAACACCTGCCTCGCCGGCAAGCTCTTTCTGCGTAACATTTTCCTTGGAGTTGAGGCAAGCAAGATAAATGACTGTGGCTGCCAATCCCATCGGAGTCTTGCCCGCAGAGACTTCATTTTTCATAATATGGTGCATAATATTTATGGCCTGACGCTTGGCCTTTTCGCTCAGGTTCATCCTATTAGCAATCATTGTTATGCATCTAACAGGGTCAACAAGTGGAATTTTTGGATCAAGCTCTTTTACCAACAACCTGTAATTGTGTGCAAGCTGTTTTTTCTTTACATCACATACCGTCGCGATCTCGCTTAGGCTCCGCGGAGCCTCCATTTCTCTACAAGCCATGTACAGCGCTGCTGCAAGTATTGAGGAGACGCTTCTTCCCTTTACAAGGTTCCTTTTAGCTGCCTTCCTATACAGGTAGGCACTCTTTTCAGTCACGGTATCTGACAGGCCCATCACATCCTTGTAGTGGTCAAGTTCCACCAGCACCTGCCTGAGGTTCTTATCGTTTACGTCATGAACTCTAGAATCCCACATCCTGAGCCTATTGAGGTTTGCAGGGCCGTATGCATTCAACTTTCGCCCGCTGGCATCCTTGTTGGATCTGCCTATTACAGTTGACAGACCTACATTGTAGAGAGCAAGGGAAGTGGGCGTTCCGGTCCTGCTACGCTGATACAGCTCCTCAAGTGAATATGCCTGTCTTTCATACGTGGTCTGTTCAGCCTTGTCAGAAATTACAAGTCCGCAACTACTGCATACCATTTCGCCGGACTGTGGATCGGTTATCAAAACATTACCCTTACACAAGTAGCACGTCGCCGATGCTTGCATAAGTATGGTGTACTCGGTCTTTCAGACCTATAAACCCTGCCTAGCCCTCAAGTTGAACTTGTCTCAAGCACTACTTTTTCCGTGCCTAGGCCCTCGAGTCAAGCTAATTTCATAAGGAAATTACCTTGGATGATTCTT
>Ga0070740_10000385_pt1 | contig 99988 bp, 109 predicted proteins | sample Coa_R2_FD_67286 | JGI IMG/M metagenome (GOLD analysis project Ga0070740, IMG submission 67286) | Surface soil microbial communities from Centralia Pennsylvania, which are recovering from an underground coalmine fire - Coalmine... | ecosystem: Environmental > Terrestrial > Soil > Unclassified ... | reverse complement strand
GCGGCGGCTGGTCTCGGCCATCGCCCGCTCCATCGAGCCGGTGATCCTGTCGGCATAAAGGATCACCTTGCCGTCCACATTGCGCGCCGCCCGCCCGATGGTCTGGATCAGGCTCGTTTCGCTGCGCAGGAAACCTTCCTTGTCCGCATCGAGGATTGCCACCAGCGCACATTCGGGAATGTCCAGCCCTTCGCGCAACAGGTTGATGCCCACCAGCACATCGAAGGCGCCGAGCCGCAGGTCGCGGATGATCTCGATGCGCTCCAGCGTTTCTACGTCGCTGTGCATGTAGCGCACGCGGATGCCCTGTTCGTGCATGTATTCGGTCAGGTCTTCGGCCATCTTCTTGGTCAGCGTGGTGACCAGCGCGCGATAGCCCTTGCGCGCCACCTCGCGGCATTCGGCGATCAGATCGTCCACCTGGCTTTCGACGGGGCGCACTTCCACCGGCGGGTCGATCAGGCCGGTGGGCCGGATCACCTGCTCGGCGAAGACGCCGCCGGTGCGCTCCAGCTCCCACGGGCCGGGCGTTGCGGAGACATAGACGGTCTGCGGGCGCATCGCGTCCCATTCCTCGAACTTGAGCGGGCGGTTGTCCACGCATGAGGGCAGGCGGAAGCCGTATTCGGCAAGCGTGGCCTTGCGGCGATAGTCGCCGCGATACATGCCGCCGATCTGGGGCACGGTCACATGGCTTTCGTCCACGAACACCAGCGCCTCGTCCGGCAGATATTCGAACAGCGTGGGCGGCGGCTCGCCGGGTTTGCGGCCGGTGAGCCAGCGCGAATAATTCTCGATGCCGGCGCAGCTGCCCGTGGCCTCGATCATCTCCATGTCGAATTGGGTGCGCTGTTCCAGCCGCTGGGCTTCAAGAAGTTTGCCGTTCGCGCGGAACCAGGCCAGCCGCTCGATCAGCTCCTGCTTGATGCCCTTCAGCGCCTGCTGCAGCGTGGGGCGCGGCGTCACATAATGCGAATTGGCATAGACCTTGATGGAATCGAGCTGGCCCGCATTTGCGCCCGTCAGCGGATCGAATTCGGAAATCGAATCCACCACGTCGCCGAACAGCTCGATGCGCCAGGCGCGGTCTTCGTAGTGGGCGGGGAACAGGTCGATGGTATCGCCGCGCACGCGGAAGGCGCCGCGCACGAAATTGTCGTCGTTGCGGCGGTATTGCAGGGCCGAAAGCTGGCGCATCAGGTCGGTGCGGTCGATTCTGTTGCCGCGCGCGATGGAAAGCGCCATGCCGGAATAGGTTTCCACCGAGCCGATGCCGTAGATGCAGGAAACGGATGCCACGATGATCACGTCGTCGCGTTCCAGGATGGCGCGCGTGGCGGCGTGGCGCATCCGGTCGATCTCCTCGTTGATGGAGGAATCCTTCTCGATATAGGTGTCGGTGCGCGGGATATAGGCCTCGGGCTGGTAGTAATCGTAATAGGAAACGAAATATTCCACCGCGTTTTCGGGGAAGAAGGATTTCATCTCCGCATAAAGCTGCGCGGCCAGCGTCTTGTTCGGCGCAAGGATGAGGGCCGGGCGCTGCAGCGTTTCGATCACCTTGGCCATGGTGAAGGTCTTGCCCGATCCGGTGACGCCCAAGAGCACCTGGTCGCGTTCGCCAGCGCGCGCCTGTTCCACAAGCTCGCGGATGGCGGTGGGCTGGTCGCCGGCGGGCTCGTATTCGCTCACCAGCCGGAAGCGCTTGCCGCCTTCGGATTTCTGCGGCCGCTGCGGGCGGTGGGGGACAAATCCCGCCACCTCTGCGCCGGTCGCGCCATGCATCGGCAGATCGAATTCCGATGCGGGCGCGGGAACCGGCACCGCCTCCGCCTCGCGAAAGCGCTGGGCGCCTTCGCGCAGGCCGCCTTTGGCGGAACCCTTCCCGCCGCTGCGCCGCGGTGCGCGCGGAATCATGCCGTTATTGTGCGCCATGGACGTAATATAGTGCGGACGCGAGGGAATTGCAGCTTGGCGGATGCACATGAGTCTGCCGCGGATCGTAAGCCGATTGCAGATTGAGCTAGGTCGCGATTGTCCCGCCGCTTTCCAGGAATCGGCAGTATTCGGCTGATCCGACTCGCGGGCAAGATCAGCGCACCGCTTGACGGAGGCGCTGGTTGTGTGCCAATTTTTTAGCATCTATCGCATCACGGTTCGCGCGCGCCCGTTCTCGAAGGAAACCAGGATGAAGGGTTGTCTTCCGGCCGGACTTTTGGCCGTTTTCACATTGTGCTTTGCACTTCCGGTTTTGCCAGCCCGGGCCTCAGCGCCCGCCCGCGTGGTCATCCTTCCGGTCAATCACAGCCAGCAGCTTGTTGCGCGCAGCGATCAGCCGGGCTTTCTCACCGCGCTCATCCAGTCGTTAAAGCCCGAAGCCATCTGCATCGAAGTGTTTCCGCGCGCCTACGCGCGCAATGATTTTTACGATTTCACCTATGAGCAGACAGGCATCATCGTGCCTTATGCGCGCGCGCATCGCATTGCGCTCTATCCGATCGATTGGGAGCCGGAGCGCGACGACATGCTGCTCGCCTTCGGGAGCGATCTGGATGAGACGCCGCTGATCCGGCCAAAGGCGGGCTGGGGTGCGTTCCTGACCTTCCCGGATGCGAAAGACCTGAAGGCGCCGTTCCTTGATCCGCAGCCCGACGTTGTCGCCCATGTTCAGCGCTGGGCGAAAACCGATCCGGCTGATCCGTCGCAGGACGCGCCGCGCCGTCTTTATCTCTATCGCACCTTTCTCCAGGCGCGTCGGATCGCGCAGGTTGCGCGCGCGCATCCGGGCGGCACGGTGCTGGTGGTGATCGGCGAATTCCACAAGTGGGATATCGAGCGTACGCTGGCACACGATCCGGCGATCCGCTTCGTCCAGCCGAAGGACGTGTTTGTCCCGGATGAGCACAAGGCCGACGCGCTGACCACGCCCGCCCAGCGCGTGGCGATCCTGAGCTTTAATCTTCTGGGTCTTCAGGCGGCTGGCGGAAATGTGGATTGGGATTGGATGCGTGCGGAGCTGGCCGCGCTGCCGAAATCCGAGCCGGCAAGCGAACGTGAGATTTTTGCCATTCGCCTTGGCCAGCTAACTCACGAATTGACCCCTGCCGATGCGATTGCGCGTTACCAGGCGCTTATCGCGGCCACGCCGGCCGATCTTTGTTTCACCTGGACCGGCGCAAAGGACCCCGCCAGGCTTGACAGCTATTTCGATCCATTCGGCAATCTCACCATCCGTCAGCGCGCGCGTCTGGAATTGGCGCGGGCGCAGGCCGAAGCCGGCCAGACGGAGGCGGCCAAAACCGGTTTCGCCGCGCTCTTGCGGGAGCTGAACGGGCAGCAAGCCTTTCAGGCCGAAACCTATGCGCCCCTTTATCTGTGGCCGAGGAATGCAAAAGGCTGACCCGTCCATGACATCGCGGATAGAGTCCTCACATTTCGGAGCGCCATGTTGACAATACCGTCCCTCTGTGCCAATTTTTTGGCATGAAGAGGCGCAAAGACGGCAGGAAAGATCGCGGCTTTTCCCGCCGCGAGCGGGAGATCATGGATGCGCTCTATCGCCTGGGCAAAGCCACGGCCGCGCAAATCCAGGACGCGATCGCCGATCCGCCCAGCTACACGGCCATTCGCACGCTGCTCACCATTCTGGAAAAGAAGGGCCATGTGCGGCACGCAAGCGACGGCACCCGCTACATCTACGAGCCTGCGGTGGCGCGCGGCGAAATGGGCCGGCGCGCGGTGGATTCACTGCTCAAAACCTTCTTCGACAATTCGGTGGAGCGCGCGGTTTCCGCGATGCTCACCCGCAAGGATGCCGACATTTCCCAGGAAGAGCTCGGCCGGCTTTCGCGGCTGATCGAGAAGGCCAAACGGGAGGGCCGATGAGCGATTTTCATGCGCTGCAGATCCTTCTCGCCGCGGGCGAATTGGGCGTAATTTCATCGCTGATCCTTTGCGCGGCCTGGCTCTGCGCGCGCGGAAAAAGCGCAGGCCGCCGCCACCTGATCTGGCTCGGCGCGTTCGGGGCCTTGCTGCTCGTGCCGGTCATGGCGACGCTGTTGCCGGGAAGCATCGTATATTCGCTCCCCGCGCCGCAGGGTCCCACCGCAATCACGCCGCAGGTTCTCGCCGCATCGGCTGCTGCGCCTGCCCAGGCCGCGCCTTCCATTCGCCTTGATGTCCCGGCCGTCGCACAGGCGCTTGCGCTCGTATGGATCGCGGGCTTGCTGCTCATTGCGCTGCGCAGCCTCTTCTCCGCGCTGATCCTTGGCAGGCTGAAGCGCGACAGCATCGAAAACCCGTTCGAGGCCAGCGAGCTTCCGCCGCCCGTCCGCACCAGCCGGGTGGAGCTGCGCGTTTCCAACGGCGAGCAGGGGCCGATCGCCTGGGGCATTTTCCGCCCCGTCATCCTGTTGCCGCAGCGGGCGCTCTACTGGTCCGGCGAGCGGCTCCAAGCGGTGTTGCTGCATGAGCTTGCGCATGTGCGCCGCCGCGACAGCCTCGCGCAGCTGCTGTCGCTTGCCGCGTGCGCGATCTATTGGCCCAATCCGCTTGTCTGGCTCGCAGCAGCGCGCATGCGGCGCGATGCGGAAATGGCGACCGACGATGCGGTTTTGTGCGCGGGCATTCGCGCCTCTGACTACGCGGGTGAGCTTTTGCAGATCGCGGCCGAATTGCGAGCGCGGCCGCTTTCGGCCTTCGCGCCGATGCACATGGCGTCGCCCTCCGCGCTGGAAGCGCGCCTGAAATCGGTCCTCGCCTCAACCACCAAACGAACGGGAGTGACAGCCATGGATGTGCTCAAGACGATGGGTGTGGCGCTGCTGGCCACCACGGCTCTGGTGATCGCGCGGCCGTCGCTCGCCCAGGATTCCGGCAGCGCGACTGTCGCCACCGCGCCGCTTCCTCCGCCCGCGCCTCAGGCCGCCGCCGAGGTTCCCCCGCCGCCGCCCGCGCCGGCCACGGCGGAAGAAACATTGCCGGCGGCCGACGCCACAGCGCCCACGCCGCCCGCGCCGCCCGCCGATGGCGTGCCGCCTGTCCCTGCAACGCCCGCAGTTGCTCCCGCGCCCGCGCCCGCGCCGGCTCCTGCTCCTGCAGAAGCTGTCGTTTCATCCGATGGCGCCGCTTATGCCTACACCGCGCCTGACGGCACGCCGATGACCATTCAGCTGCGCTCGACAACCCGCCGCGTTCATGGCCGCGACGTCACACACACCAGCATCATCGTGAACGGCAAGCCAGTCGATGTGAACGCCGCGGTCGCGCGCGTCGCGCCCGAAATCAGGCGCGCCATGGCACAGGTGGAAGCCAACCGGGCAACGCTCGCCGCCGAAATGGAGGCCCATCGCCGGGCGATGGCCGCCGCCGAAGAAGCCATGAAGTCGGCCGGGCCGGCAATGCAGGAGGCGCTGGCGCAGGCGCAGGCCGATCTTGCCAAGGCCAACATCGATCTCAAGATCCAGCAGCAGCTGGATGAAGCAGGCAAGCGGATACAAATCCGCATCGAAACGCACCCGCATCCCGGTCGGCGCGCTGCGCAACAGAATCCGGACGATTGAAGGCGGCGCTCCCGCCCGGACGGGCTCTGTTCCAGATTGGCACGCAAGCAGGCCGCTTCGCAGTGCGCGGGCGAAAAAGCGTGGGCCAAAGCGTGCCTTGCACGGGTTTTGCGCGGCGTCCCGTGCAACGCACGGAAGACCTATACCATGCGCCGGAACAGGACAAACCGCCCCACGCCGCAGACAAAACGCACCCGTCCGTCGCGCGCCCAAGCCTCGACGCCGGCCCAGGAAGCTGGCCTGCGCTCCCACGGATCGGGTCCCGCCTTGCTGCGCAACAGCAGGCAACCGATCGTGGGCCTTTGCGCCGAATTCCGCCCCGAGCATTACAGCTACGCGCGGACGCAATCGCGCACGCTTCAGCGTTTGGAATGGGAAGATCGCGCGCCGCCGCTTCGTTCGTGGGGCCTCAACTTCGTGGCCGATCTCGCGCTGCGCTATTTCGGCTGAAGCCGCTCACCTCGGTCACGCCGCCTGCTTTGCGAAGTCCGGATAGAATTGCTCCATCATCCGGTCGCGATGGGCGACAAGGTTTCCATGCGCCTCCGTCCATTCGCGCAGCGGGCCGTCGAAATGGGGCGTTAGGATTCCAGCGATCATGCCAAACATGGTGGCATCGGCGCCGCATGGGCTTTCGCCCATCAGATAGGGCTTGTCGCCCAGCACGACAGACAGCGCACGGATCGAACGGCCGCCAAGGTCGGCGATCTCCTGGTGGCTGTGCCGCCCGATGCCGTGGCCGTGCAGCGTGTTCCTCACGAGCTCGCGCGCGGATTCGCGCGCACCCTCCGGCGCGCGGTCGAAGAAGCGCGCGGGGCCGCGCGCGAAATTGTCATCATCCATCCAGCGCATCTGAAGCAGCGCGAAATAGACCTGATCTTCCAGCATGCGCTCGACAATCCAGGCTTCGGCGCGTTCGGCGGTGGAAAGACCATTGTCGAGGTCGAAGTGGTATTTGCTCTCGATATGGCGGCGGATGAAGGTGGAATCGCCGATCTTGAGGCCGTCATCCTCGATGAATGGAATCTTGCCCTTTGGTCCCTCGGGCGGGGTCGCGTGGACGAATTTGTAAGGCACACCGGCCATCTTGAGCTGCACCTCCGTCTCCATCACGAAGGGGCTGGGGTCGGGAAGCCCGAATGCGGGGCCGAATCCGAAAAGCGTGATCATATGCGCCTCCTGTCCTCTTTGCCCTTTTCATAGCCCAAGGCTGCTGACAGCATGGTGTCAGCAGTCTTTCAGTAGCCTGGCAGCATGCGCAGGGCCGACCGTCTATTCCGCATCGTCCAGATTCTCCGGCGAAAACGCCGGCCCGTGACGGCCGGCGAAATCGCCGAGGAGATGGAAACTTCGCTGCGCACCATCTATCGCGACATCGCGCAGCTCATGGCTGACCGCGTGCCCATCCGCGGCGAGGCAGGCGTTGGTTACGTGCTGGAAGGCGGGTTCGACATGCCGCCGCTCATGCTGACCGCCGACGAGGTGGAAGCCGCCATTCTTGGCGCGCAATGGGTGATGGGGCGCGCCGATCCGGTGCTATCGCGCGCGGCCGCCGATCTGGTGGCGAAGATCGGCGCTGTCATTCCCGAACATCTTCGCCCGCTTCTGATGGAGCCGGGTCTGGCCGCGCCGCACAAACCTGCGCCACCGGATGCCATCGACATGCCCCGCCTGCGTGCGGCCATCCGCAGGCAGGACAAGGTGTTCATCGTTTATCGCGACGAGAAAAATGCTGCGAGCGAACGCATTATCTGGCCCATTGCGATTGCCTATCTCGATGTTGTGCGGCTGATCGTGGCCTGGTGCGAGCTGCGAAAGGCGTTCCGCCATTTCCGCACGGATCGCGTGATCAGGGCGGATTTCCTGGACGTTCGCTATCCCACGCCGCGCGCAAGGCTGCGCCACCAATGGCGGAAAGAAATGGAGCTGCAAATGCGCACACAAACGGCGCGTCGCGGTTCGGACGAAAAAACCGTGGCCGCCGCCTGGATGGAATGAGGAGGCGACGATGATCGCGGCGACCTGCCATTGCGGTGCCGTAACGGTGGAGGTGCCAAAGCCGCCGGGTGCGGTCGAGGTCAAAGAATGCAACTGCTCGATCTGCCGGCGCACCGGCGCCGTGTTGGCGTATTACTCGCCGCGCGAGGTTCGCGTGAGCGGCGCGACAGACACGTACATGTGGGGCGACCGCATGATTGAATTCCACCGCTGCAAGGTCTGTGGCAATTTCACCCATTGGTCGCCCGTGGACAGATCGCGGGATCGCATGGGTGTGAACATTCGCCTGATGCCGCCGGAGCTGACCGCGGACATCCGCATTCTGAAATTCGACGGGGCGAACACCTGGACGGTGACCGGCGAGCGCCGCGGCCTTTGACGCCTGCACATCCGGGGTGCGTTGGCCGCATTTGCCAGCGGCATGTCCGCGTGGTTTTTTGTCGTACTGTTCGGGGAGAAATGGGGACTCGATGAAATTCCTGCCAACGGCCGGCCTTTTGACCCTGGCCGCCACCGCCGCCTTTGCCGGACCGGAGCAGAAGGTCGTCATCCACAATTTCGAGGCAATGTCGCTTGCGCCTTCGGGCGACAGGCTTGCGGATGTGGAATCCGACGACCCCGGCAATCTTCCGGCGGAGCCGCACGGAAGGGTCGTGGTGCGCGCCGCCAGCGGAAACGTCGTTGCCGTCTATGACCCGTGCAAGACATGCAAATACAGCGACACGGCCTGGTCGCCCTCGGGGCGGTCGCTTGCCTTTCTCTCCAGCGACGAAAAATCCGGGAAGACAACGCTCTATTTGTCCGGCAACGGCAAGCTTCGCGCCGTCGCCGCGATTTCAGGCGTGGCCAACACGATCCGGTTCTCGCCGGACGGTTCGCGGATTGCGCTTCTGGTCACGCTTGGCGCACACAAGAAAACCGGCGCCACCCAGGCGGCCGCGCCGATGGTGGGCGCAATCGGCGAGAACAGCGATGAGCAACGCATCGCCGTCCTGCCGCCGGGCGGCGCGCTGAAACCTGTTTCGCCGGACGACACCTATATCTACGAGTTTTCCTGGACACCCGATGGCAAAGGGTTTGTTGCGGCCGGCGCCAAGGGCAATGGCGACAACAACTGGTGGATTGCAACGCTCGACTATGTGGATGCGCAGGCCGGCGCGCTGCGCGTGATCGCGACGCCAAAGACCCAGATCAACTTGCCGCGCGTTTCGCCCGATGGGCAGACGGTGGCATTTATCGGCGGATTGATGAGCGATTGGGGCTCCATCGGCGGCGACATCTACACGGTGCCGCTTTCGGGCGGCAAGCCGTCGGATGTCACGCCGGATTTCAGGGGCACGGTCCAGGGCATCGCCTGGCGCGGAGAGAAGATCATGGCAACAGCCCTGATCGACGATCGCGAATCCGTCATCTCCGCCGATCCGCGCACGCCCACGCAACAGGTTTTATGGTCGGCGCCCGTTTCCGTGCGCGCGCAGACCTTTGATGGCCCGATTGCCTTCAGCGCCGACGGCGCAGCCGCGGCCACTGTGATGCAGGATTTCACTCATGCGCCGGAAATCGCGCTGGGCCGGCTGCCGGCGCTTGTGCCCGTCACCCGCGCAAATGCCGCGCTTCCGGCCAACGTCTCCGCGCAGAGCGTTCACTGGAAAAGCGACCGATACGATGTGCAGGGCTGGCTGATTGGACCGAAGCAGACGGTTCCGGGCACGAAATATCCCATGATCATGATCGTGCATGGCGGACCGAGTGCCGCTTCGCTTCCACGCTATATCGCCGCCGGCGGCCAGCACGGCACGGGCTTCGACATCACCCATGCGCTGATTGCGCGCGGTTACTACATTTTCTATCCCAATCCGCGCGGCTCCTACGGCCAGGGCGAAGCCTTCACGCGCGCCAACATCCGCGATTTCGGCGGCGGCGATCTGCGCGACGATCTGGCAGGCGTGGACGCGGTGGAAAAGATTGCGCCGATAGACGACGGGCGGCTTGGCATGTACGGCCACTCGTACGGCGGCTGGATGGCGATGTGGCTCAACACGCAATCGCACCGCTTCAAGGCCATTGTGGCCGGCGCGGGCATCGCCAACTGGCAAAGCTATTACGGCCAGAACGGCATCGATCAGTGGATGATCCCGTTCTTCGGCGCGTCCGTGTATGACGATCCGGCGATCTACCGCGCGGCAAGCCCCATCGAATTCATCAAGAACGCCAGAACGCCGACGCTCATCTATGTGGGCGAACGCGACGTGGAATGTCCGGCGCCGCAATCGCTGGAATACTGGCACGGGCTGAAGGCGATGGGCGTGCCGACAGAGCTCTTCATCTATGCCGGCGAAGGCCATCACTTCCACAAGCTGACCGATCTCGAAGATCTGCGCGGCCGCATTCTCGGCTGGTTCGACCGCTATCTGAAATAGCTCAGCTGCGGGTTTCCACCTGGCGCAGGAACTGCCGTTCTTCGCGCAGGATGAATTTTTCCGTCTGCGCGAATTCGAAATTGGCGCGACTTTGCGGATCGGTCCGCAAGGCGGCGCGATAGCGTTCATAAGCGGCAAGGCTTTCGAAGCCGATCAGCGCATGGGCCTCGTAGTTTGTGCCTTCGTGCGGCATGTAATAGCCGATCAGCGCGCCGCCGCAGGCCGGAATGATCGTGAGCCATGTACGCGCATATTGCTCGAACTGCGCAAGCTTGAACGGATCGAGCTCATAGCAGATATGGCAGACGATGGTCACGGGCTTCTCCTTTGCAACAACTGGCCGGGGTGCGGAAGCGCGCGCGGCGAGCATGAGCAGGGGAAGGCCCAGGATCGAACGGCGGTCCGGCATCGCCGCACCTTAGCCGTTGCTCTGCGACCATGCTTCGTTTACGGTCGAAGTATGAAAGAGGGCCCCTCCATTGCGCCGATTGCGGCGCTGGCCGGCGATCCGGCGCGCGCCAATATGTTGGCCGCGCTTCTCTCGGGTGCGGCGCTGACCGCAAGCGAGCTGGCAAACGAAGCCGGCATCACCGCGCAGACAGCCAGCGCCCATCTCGCGAAGCTCGAAGACGGCGGGCTGATCGCGGGGATCAGGCAGGGCCGTCACCGCTATTTCCGGCTGGCCGGCAACGACGTGGCCGAGATGCTGGAGACGATGGCCAATGTCGCCGCGCGCACGGGCCACATGCGGGCGCGCCCCGGCCCGTCCGATCCGGCCATGCGGCGCGCGCGCGTTTGCTACGACCACCTGGCGGGCGAGATGGGGGTTGAGATGTTCGATGCGCTGTCGCGCAAGGGCCGCATCGCCGTCCGCGGGGATGAGGTGCGCCTCACGCGCAAGGGTGACGATTTCGTGCGTAGTTTTGGCATTGATCCGAATGCGCTATCCGGCGGCCGCCGGCCGCTGTGCAAGGGCTGCCTTGACTGGAGCCAGCGGCGCCTTCATCTGGCGGGCGCATTGGGCGCGGCGCTGCTTGATCGCATCACTGCGCAGAAATGGGCGGTGCGTGCCAAAGGCAGCCGCGTCCTTCTTTTTTCGAAATCGGGCGAAGCGAAATTTCGCGCGCTTCTGGCGCGCTAGACGCAATACGGATTTCGCCGCACTATTTTATCGCGCGCAGGGCGGCCGCCGTGGCGGTGGCATCGGCCTGCGCCGCCTTCACGTCGGTTGTCGCAATGCCGGCATTGGCCTTGGCCAGCGCAGCCTCAAGCGACTTCTTTTTTGCAGCGTCCGTGGTGTCGGGGATCGCCCCGTTGCCCGAATTGACGCAAGGGTTGAGCTGCGTCTTGTCGAATCCGGCGCCGCCTGGCCCGACAAGGCAGTTGACGGTATGGTGGAGATGGGTGTGGACGCCGTCCAGATCGGAAGCTTGCGCCGCCAGATCGGCATGCGTCGCTGCCGTCATGATTTCGCCCCTGGCATCGGCTGCCAGCGCCGGCAGCGCGAACATGGCGCCTGCGCCCGCCGCCATCGCAAACAGTATTGTCTTGTGCATCCTGATATCCTCCCAAACCTGGCCCGTTCCGGGCGGGCCACTATAGCGGACAACGCCGGGTTTCGGGATCGGTTCAGGCGCCGCCGCACATATGTTCGGCATCGGCGGCCTGCCAGCTTTCATGCGTGCGCATGTTGGTCGCCTTGTATTGGCGGCCCCGATCGTCGCCCGGCGGGCAGTCTTGCGGAACCGAGACCAGGCAAAGCTTTATGGCATCGCCGGGCCTGGAATGGTCTATGCCCGGAATTTGCTCGTAGGAAACCTGGTAGCCGGTGTCCGTGTATTCGATGGCGCTGCCGGAATCGGGCACTCCCTCCAGCCGCGTGGTCACGTCCTTCACCCTGGTCATTTCGCATTGGCCCGGTTTTGTGGGCAGCCGGTCGGCGCCTTGCGCGCCGCCGCCCAACACCAACGTGGCAGCCGCCAGCGCAACGATGCGCAGCAGTCTCATGCGTCATCTCCTCCGAACAGATTGAGCGCGGCATATTGCAACAGAACGACGGTTTTTGCATCGCAGATCCGGCCATCGGCCGCCATGGCCATGGCTTCGGCGAAGGGAAGTTCCAGCACCTCGATGTCTTCGCCTTCGTCCTTAAGCCCGCCGCCCGGGCCCGGGCGATCACGCGAATCATATTCCGCCACAAACAGATGCAGCCGCTCGGTCACCGCGCCGGGACTCATGAACAATTCGAACACCTTGCGAATATTTTTTGGCCGGTAGCCGGTTTCCTCTTCGGCCTCCTCGCGGATGCGTTTCTCCGGCGAATCGCCGTCCAGAACGCCGGCCGCCGCCTCGATCATCAGGCCGCGATAGCCGTTGAGGTAGGTTGGAATGCGGAGCTGGCGCGTCAGCACGACGGTCCGCGTGTTCCGGTTGAAAAGCAGGATGGCCGCGCCATTGCCGCGGTCGTAGACCTCGCGCGTTGATGGCTGCCAGTTGCCGTCGCTCCGCCGCCAGGAATAACGCACCTTCTTCAGCACATAGTGCCAATCGGAGAGCAGCGTCTCGTCTTCGATGCGCACGCGATCTGCGATGTCTGCCATGGTCTCCTCTCCCAGACATCCTAAACGCAAAAGGCCGCGCGGAGGCGGCCTTCAGCACGTACAAAATCCGGCAAAGCCTACTTTGGCAGCAAGCCCTCGCGCTGCATGCGTTTGCGCTGAAGCTTGCGGTAACGCCGGATCGCTTCGGCCCGTTCGCGGGCCCGCTTCTCGCTCGGCTTTTCGTAGTGGCCCCTCAGCTTCATCTCGCGGAAGATGCCTTCCCGCTGCATCTTCTTCTTCAGCGCCTTCAGCGCCTGGTCGATATTGTTGTCGCGAACGATGATCTGCAAAGGCCTGGCTCCCTGGAGTTTCCGGAATTGGAGGCGGGCCTATATCAGAGCGGCCATTTTCTGTCCATCCCGCCCCGTGGCCCAGGATCGGCGGATTTCGGCGCAAATTCGTTATAAAAGGTTGGCCATGGCCATTCTGAAGATCGCCCGCATGGGCCACCCGGTTCTGGCGCGGGTGGCCGAGCCCGTCAAAGACCCCACGGGGCCCGAAATCCGCCGCCTGGTCGCCGACATGGTGGAGACTATGATCGATGCCAATGGCGCCGGCCTTGCCGCGCCACAGGTTCATGTGCCGCTTCGGGTGATCGTGTTTCAGGCGCCCGAAGGGCGCACCGATCCCGGGTTCAGCCAGGCCGAGCGCTACGACCATACCGCGCCGCTCACCGTGCTTATCAATCCGGAGATCGAGGTGGTTGACCCTGCGCCCGAAGGCGGGTGGGAAGGCTGCCTGTCGGTGCCGGGACTGCGCGGATATGTGGAGCGGCCCGCCCATATCCGCTATCGCGGCGTGGGTCCGGATGGCCGGCCCGTGGAGCGGACCGCGCGCGGATTTCATGCGCGCGTGGTGCAGCACGAGATGGATCACCTGAGCGGCATTCTCTATCCGCAGCGCATGAAGGACATGCGCCAGTTCATTTTCGAATCGGAAGTGCAGCACTGGCTGAAGGCCGACGGCGAATGACAGCGAAGAAACCATCCGCACGGAAACCGCGCGACGATGCCGCTCTCCGGCGGCTCGTGTTCCAGGCCGCGCTTGCGCACATTCCCTTCGACGGTTTTTCGGACCGGACGTTGGAGCGCGCGCGCGAGGATGCCGGCGTTACGAAAGCGGAACTGCCGCGGCTGTTTCCGCATGGGGGCTTAAGCCTTGTCGAGGAATTTTCCACCTGGGCCGATGACGAGATGGAAGCAGCGCTGAAGAAGCAGAAGCTTGCGGACATGAAAATCCGTGCGCGCATCAAGGCCGCGGTGATGGCGCGGCTGGATGTCCTGCGACCGCACAAGGATTCCGCGCGGCGGGCTGCCGCCTTTCTTGCGCTTCCGCCGAATGCGCCAACAGCGGCAAAGCTTCTCTATCGCACGGTGGACCGCATGTGGCGGCTGGCGGGCGACACGTCCACCGATTTCAATTTCTACACCAAGCGCGGAATTCTGGCGGGCGTCTGGTCGGCAACCCTCGTGCGCTGGTTCAATGACAATGGCAAAAGCGAAAGCGCGACCAAGGAATTTCTGGACGCGCGGATCGAAAATGTGATGCAGTTCGAGAAGCTGAAGGCGCAACTGCGGGAGCGCGCGAAAGATCTGCCTTCGCTGTCCGATATTCTCGGCCGGTTCAGCGCCCGCTCATAGGCGAAAGCCGCGTGATGTGCCCCATCTTGCGGCCAGACAACGCAGGCGATTTTCCGTAGAGATGCAAGGCACCGCCATGCGCCGAAAGCCTGCGCCAGTCATTGGCTTCCTCTCCGATGATGTTTTCCATGACCGCATCGGAATGGCGGCGCGGATCGCCAAGCGGCCAACCCGCGACTGCGCGAATGTGCTGCTCGAATTGGCTGACCATGCAGGCATCGAGCGTCCAGTGCCCGGAATTGTGCACGCGCGGGGCGATCTCGTTCACCAGCATCACCCAGTCTTCGGTGACGAACAGTTCCACCGCCAGCACGCCCACGTACTCGAGGCCGCGGGCGATGATATCGGCATAGGCCTTTGCCGCATCGGCCTGCGCGTCGTTGAGCCGCGAAGGCACGGCCGTTCGGCGCAGGATATGATGCTCGTGAAGATTCTCTGAGGGATCATAGGCTGCGAAGTCGCCGTTCCAGGCGCGCGCCGCCACGATGGATGCTTCGAAGGCGAAAGGCACAAAGCTTTCCAGAATGCAGGGTGCGCCGTGGAAGCGGGCAAAGGCATCGGCTGCTTCCGCCGCGGTTGCAACTTTCGCCTGGCCTTTGCCGTCGTAACCCATCCGCCGTGTTTTCAGAACGGCGGGGCTGCCGGTGACCTCCAGCGCGTGGACAATGTCTGCCGGCGACGACACGGCGGCGAAATGCGGCGTGCGCAGGCCCTGTGCCCGCACGAAATTCTTTTCCTCCAGCCGGTCCTGCGTGATGGCCAGAGCCCGCCCATTCGGGTTCACCGGTCTCAATGCGGACAGGAAATTGACGGTCGCAACCGGGATGTTTTCGAATTCCATTGTGATGGCATCGCAGGCGCGTGCAAATTTTTCGAGCGCGGACTGATCGTCATAGCGGGCAGAGGTGTGCGCATCTGCAACCTGAAAGGCACACGGATTTGCCTGATCCGAATAGATGTGCGTCTTGAAGCCCAGCCGTGCGGCGGCCAGCGCCAGCATGCGGCCAAGTTGGCCGCCGCCCAAAATGCCGATTGTTCCGCCTGGGGGGACGGGTCCGGAAAGCGTCGTGATGTCTGTCATTGCGTGATCGGCGTTTCAGCGACGGACTGGGTCTGTTCGCGGCGCCACCGTTCCAGCCGCGAGGCAATGGCAGAATCGGACAGCGCCAATATGGCGGCTGCATGAAGGGCCGCGTTTTTTGCACCCGATTCGCCGATGGCAAATGTCGCCACCGGGACGCCGCCCGGCATCTGCACAATGGAGAGCAGGCTGTCCATGCCCTTGAGCGCCTTCGACTCGATCGGCACGCCCAGCACGGGCAGGGTGGTCATCGAAGCTGTCATGCCCGGAAGGTGCGCCGCCCCGCCCGCGCCGGCGATAATGACCTTGAGCCCCCGGCCGATGGCGCTCCGGGCATATTCGTAGAGACGGTCCGGCGTGCGATGGGCCGAGACGATCTTGGTCTCGTGCGGAATGGCGAGCGCGTCCAACACGTCCGAAGCCGCGCGCAAGGTCGCCCAGTCGGACTGACTGCCCATGATGAGGCCCACAAGCGGGGAGGGGGAGGCCATGCTTCCTGCTTTCTGTGGCCCCGAGGGACCGAAGCAAAAGAAGCGGCGCATTATATGGGCCGGCCGTGCGCTGAGAAGAGCATTTCGCGCGCCCGTTAACCTTTTGTCAGCACTCTTTAAGCAATTCTTAAGGGGGTCTGGAAACCATGAACCAGCCGGGGTGTGAACGGAGCGGGCATGAAGATAGAGCGCAGCCGGCCGTCCTCTGGCCCGAGGACAGTCAGTGCCGTTGGCTATACCAGGCGGGCCGAGCCGGTTGCGGCCGCGCCGGTACTGGAATCGGTTCAACCCGTTGCCGCGGCGGAGGTGTTGGGAATTCCTGAGGCCGAATTCACTCCGCGCGTCCGCGACGCGATCATGATGCTGATGAGCGAGGTGGATAATCTTCGCCGCGAGCTTCAGCAGACGCGCTTGCGCCTCGATGAGGTCGAGAAAACCGCCGACCAGGATGACCTGCTGCCGGTACTAAACCGGCGGGCCTTTGTGCGCGAGCTCACACGCTATATCGCCTTTGCCGCGCGATATGGCACGCCGGCCAGCCTCGTCTATTTCGATCTTGACGGCTTCAAGGCGGTCAACGATACGCACCACCACGCCGGCGGCGATGCCGTGCTTGCGCACTTTGTATCCGTACTGAAGGAAAACGTGCGTGATAGCGACGTGATCGGCAGGCTTGGCGGCGACGAATTCGGTGTAATCCTGACCCATGCCAACCAGGAACAGGCAAGCCGGAAAGTTGCAAGCCTGGCGGATCTGTTGCGCGCATCGCCTGCGGAATGGCACGGGCAGAAGATTCCCGTGTCGTTTTCCTACGGTGCGTTTGAGTTGAAGCCGGGTGAAAACGCCGATGTGGCCATGGCTCGCGCCGACGAGGCGATGTATGCGCAGAAGCGGGCGCGGTAACTGCTTCAGGCGATAATATCCGGCAACAGCGCGTCTTCGATCGCCGCAATCAGATCCTTGATTTGCAACTTGCGCTTCTTCAGGCGCGTGAGTTGAAGCTGGTCAGCCGTACCCGACGCGGTCATGGCAGCGATTGCCGCGTCCAGATCGCGGTGTTCCTGAACAAGTTCCGCGAGCTTGGCTCTGAGCGTCTGTTCCTCGGCTTCGGTCATGTCATTGGTGCCGTGCCGTTGATTCGGGGGGCTGTCCGCCGGGCATTTAACAATACCCGCACACGGGCGGAATCGCTTTCAAAAAAGGCCGGGACCGTAAGGGTTTGGCTTAACCTCTTGCCAACCGCCCGGAGCGGAAGGCCGTGACAGGACGGGGCGATGGTGGTCTAATACGGTTCCCTTCAGAAAGAGGTGCAAGCATGGCACTGCAAGGGCACATCCAGGAGCTATCGGAAAAGCACAAGAAACTGGAGGAACTGATCGAGGCCGAGCTGGCCCACCCCGACTGGGATGAGATCAGGGTCTCCGCCCTCAAGAAAGAAAAGCTTCGGATCAAGGACGAACTGGAACGATTGCGAAGCGGCGTTCACTAACTTCCTTCCTGCACCAATTCCGGCCCGGCCCCGCGTTCGGCGCGGCCGAGCAGCAAGGCGGCCAGCGCGAGCATTAGCGCGCCTGCAAAGAAGGCTGCGCCGGGAAAATAGATCGGCGCGTGCGGCCCGGTGAAATAGGAAAATACGTTGGTCAGCAACACGGGCGCGGCGATCGATGTTACGCCACCGATGCTTGACAGCGCGCCCTGCAGTTCGCCCTGCTCGTTGGCGGGAACGTGCTTGGAGATAATCCCGTTGATGGACGGCAGGGCCAGGCCTACCAGCGCCCAGACGAGCATCCATGGATACATTTGCCAGCCCTGCGTCGCGAATGCGTAGCCGGCAAAGCCCAGGGCGCCCGACATCAGGCCGATGATTGCCGTACGGTGCTCTCCCAGTCTCGGGATGGCGATCCGCGTGAGAAAGCCGAACACGAACGCCATTACAAGGCCGAGAAAGGCAAGCGCCAGGCCGAGCTGGGCCGTTGTCCAGTGAAACTTCAGATAGACGTAATAGGCCCAGATCACCGGATTGGCGTCGTGTGCAAGGCGCATCAGAACAAGGACGACGACGAAGCCGATTACCATCGGATAACGTCTCAGCGCGATCAGCGAACCGACCGGATTGGCGCGCCAGGGCTCGAACTTGCGGCGCCGCTCGAGCGGCAGCGATTCGCTCATGACGAGCAGACCGAAAATCGCGTTGGCGACGGCAAGGGCCGCAGCGGCAAAGAAAGGAAGGCGCACGCCAAATTGCCCGATCAACCCGCCGAGCGCAGGCCCCACCACAAAGCCAATGCCGAAGGCTGCCCCGACAAGGCCGAAATTCTGCGCACGCTTTTCCGGCGGCGAGACATCGGCGATGTAAGCGTTCGCGGTGGTATAGGCGGCGCCCGCAATACCCGAAAGGATGCGGCCCACAAACAGCCACCAGATTGTGGGGGCGAGGCCTGTGATCAGGTAATCCACGCCCAGCATCAGAAGCGAAGTTATGATCACGGGCTTGCGGCCGAAGCGGTCGGACAGGTTGCCGATCAGGGGCGAGAACAGGAAAAGCATGCCGGAGAAGGCTGTCTGCAGCCATCCGCCCCACCAGGCCGCGCCGCTCATGCCAAGACCCGTCAGCTGCGCGATGATCTTCGGCGCCACAGGAATGACGATGCCCAGGCCCACCGTGTCTGCGAACATGGTGATAAAGATGAAAACGAGCGCGTAGCGGCTTGCGCCGTTGCCGGTCATGGGTTCCCCTCCGGAACGACCCTAGGACAGCCACATCGCAAAAAACAGCCGCTGCGGCCCATTCAGAGCCGCAGCGGATTGCGTTGTTTGAGGTTGCGGGCCTAGGCCGCGCTTGTTTTTTCGCCGGCCACGGCTTTCAGCGAGGGCTGGCTTGCCTTGCCGCCCTTGCCGAAATCAGGCTTGCAATGACCATCGATATAGGCGCCCGACTCTATGCGGATGTCCTGGTGGATGACATCACCCTGCATGCGCGCAGTGCCGGTCAGAACAACTTTCTTGGCTTCGATCTTGCCGTCAACGGTGCCGGCAAGCTCCACTTCATCGCCATAGACCGTGCCCTTCACCCGGGCGCCGTTGCCCACCTTCACTGAAAGGCCGCGCACGTCGCCTTCAATCTGCCCATCCACCTGGATGTTCTCGGTGGATTCAAGCTGACCGGTGATCTTGAGCGCTTTGCTGATGACGGACGTCATGGGGCCTCCTGTGCCTGCGGCTGCGTAAAGGGGTTGGGCTACTGCTTGCGGCCGTTTTGATTCCGGAGCGGTCGCCTGGTTTGCGGTATTGTCTGGCATCGTCTGTCTCCCTTGAGGGTTGGGGGCTGCGTTGGCCGTGTTGCCGGGGTTGAGGCGGTTGAAGATGGTCATGCATAGGTCTCCGGAAGTTCCTTGAGGGTCTCGAAATAGCTCTGCGGCCGCCATGGCATGCGGCCATCGATGCGCGCGCCATGCGCCACCGTGACGGTTGTATGAAAGACGCGGCCCTTGACGTTGCCGGTCTCGTCGATTGTGACGTGGGGGGCGAAAATGCGGCCCGAGAAGCGGCCGGCGATGCGCACGTCTTGCGCGACCACGTCGCCATCCACAACGCCACCGGGCGCGATAATCAGGCGTGCGGCATCGACACGGCCCGATATCGCGCCGTAGACATAAAGTTCGCCGTCTGTTTCAAAAAGACCGGTTGCCGTCAACCCCGGCCCGAGGTGGGACACGTCCTGGTCAGCACCGCGCGCGAAAGCCGGCTTGCCGTTGACCGTGCGAGCGAGGGTGAACATGAACGGCGTTTCCGATTCAAGGCTCAGCCCCCGCCGCACCCCGAAAGGGATGATGCACAAATGGGTTACGTGCGGCAAGCGGTTCCTTGAGACGAGAAAACGTCAGACAGCTTTCGCCATGTCGCGCAGCTTGTACTTCTGGATCTTGCCCGTGGAGGTCTTGGGAATTTCCGTGAACACGATGTGGCGCGGGCATTTGTAATGCGCGAGGCGCTCGCGGCACCACGCGATCAGTTCCGCTTCTGTCACTTGCTCGTGCCCAGGCTTCCTCTCCACGAATGCGCAAGGCGTTTCGCCCCACTTTTCGTCCGGCCTGGCCACGACGCCCACGAACATCACGGCCGGATGCTTGTTCAGCACGTCCTCCACTTCAATCGAGGAAATATTCTCGCCCCCCGAAATAATGATGTCCTTTGAGCGGTCCTTGAGCTGGATGTAGCCATCCGGGTGCAGCACGCCCAAATCACCGGAATGGAACCAGCCGCCGGCAAAGGCCTCCTGCGTCGCCGCAGGATTCTTGAGATACCCCTTCATCACGATATTCCCGCGGAACATCACTTCTCCGATCGTCTCGCCGTCGGCGGGAACGGTTTCCATCGTTTCAGGATTCATCACGGTCAGTGCCTCAAGCGCGTGGTAGCGCACGCCCTGCCGTGCCTTCCTGGCGGCGCGTTGCGCGGAATCGAGTTTGTCCCACTCCGCCTTCCATTCATTCACGACCGCGGGACCGTAGGTTTCGGTCAGACCGTAGAGATGCGTGACGTTGAATCCGGCATCGGCCATTGCCGCCAGCACCGCTTCGGGCGGCGGGGCGGCCGCCGTCATGAACTCAACCCTGTGCCCTATTTCGCGGCGTTCTTCCGGCCGCGCGTTGATGAGCGTGGACATCACGATGGGCGCGCCGCACAAATGCGTCACCCGGTAATCCGCGATCGCGTCATACATCGCCTTGGGCCGCACGGCGCGCAGGCAGATATGCGTACCGGCAACCACAGACAGTGACCAGGGAAAGCACCAGCCGTTGCAATGAAACATCGGCAGCGTCCAAAGATAGACCGGATGCTTGCCCATCCCCGCTGCGATCACGTTGCCATAGCCCATGAGCGCCGCACCGCGATGGTGGAATACCACGCCCTTCGGGTTTCCCGTGGTTCCGGACGTGTAGTTGAGCGAGATTGCGTCCCATTCGTCCGCCGGCATTTCCCAGGCGAAATCGGGATCGCCGTCTCTCAGGAAATCTTCGTATTCGAGTTCGCCCAGAAACTCGCCTGTTTGCGGAACCACTCTGTCGTCGTGATCGATGACAAGCGGCCGTGTCTTAGCCAACCGCAGCGCCTCCCTGATGACGGGAGCGAACTCGCGATCGGTGATTAGCACCTTTGCTTCGCCGTGATCCAGAATGAAGGCCAGCGCGGCAGGGTCAAGCCGCGTATTGAGCGTGTTCAACACGGCCCCCGCCATGGGAACGCCGTAGTGAGCCTCGAGCATGGCCGGCACATTGGGTAACATCACGGCAACGGTGTCGTTCTTCCTGACCCCGCGTTGGGCAAGCGCCGAAGCAAGCTTCCGCGCGCGCGCATAGAAGTCAGCGTAGGAACGCCTGAGATCCCCGTGAATGATTGCCAACTGATCCGGGAAGATGCCCGCGGCGCGCTCCAGGAAGGTGAGAGGGGTCAGAGGCTGATAGTTTGCCGCATTCTTGTCGAGATCGCGGCTATAGGGGCTGTCGGCGGACGATGCCTTGCGCGCGACTGCGGGCCGCGGCGAACCGGCGAGCGTGCGCCGCAGGCGCGCCTTGCGGGGGCGCAGGTTCGGTGGCGGTGACCAGGCTTTTCTGGGGGCCGGCCGGGGAGCGGTTCTGTTTTGCGCTTTCCGCGGCTTTTTTCGTGCTGCCTTCCTTTTCGACCTGTGCGGCGTCTTGCCGTGCCGAGGGGGTTTACGCTTTGCCATGAGGAAATTTCGTTCCAGCCGCGCTGCAAAAGCTAATGAAACGGATTACATGCAGCAAGCGCGGCGCCATCGACTTGCCGGCGCGCCATTGCTAGGAACGGCCATTCGATCGAAGGGAGCGCCATGACGGAGACCGGCATGCCCGCGGGGCGGCGCCAGGTGCACTACCGGCTCTACGACTGGGTGATGCGCCACGCCCAGGGACCGAACGCCTTTTGGGTGCTGGGCTTCGTATCGTTTGCCGAAAGCTCGTTTTTCCCCATGCCGCCGGACCTGCTTCTGGTGCCCATGGTGCTGGCAGACCGCAAGAATGCCTTCCGGCTCGCGGCCTGGTGCACTCTGACTTCCGTGGTGGGCGGGCTTCTGGGTTATGCCATCGGCGACTTTCTCTACAACACGGTGGGCCAGTGGTTGATCAATGCATATGGCTATGGCTCCGATCTGGAAACATTCCGCGCCGCCTATAACCACTGGGGCGGCTGGATCATTCTCATCAAAGGGCTGACGCCCATTCCCTACAAGCTGGTGACGATTGCGTCGGGTTTTGCGCACTACAACATCTGGCTGTTCATCATTTTCTCGATCATCAGCCGCGGGGGACGCTTCCTCTTCATCTCAGCGCTGCTCTACTGGATCGGCGAGCCGGTGCGCGAATTTATCGAACGGCGCCTTGGTCTTGTGCTTCTCGGCTTCGCGGTTCTGGTGATAGGCGGTTTCTTCATAGCACGATACGCCTTTGGTGCCTGAAGAACGATGCGCAAACAGCTTTACGCCGTCGCCTCCATTCTCCTTTCCGTCCTCATTTTCCTCGTGGGCAACGGACTGCTCGGGACGTTGACGCCCGTTCGGGCGCATCTGAACGGCTTTTCGGATCTGGTGATCGGCCTCATCGGCTCGGCCTACTATGTCGGTTTCGTGCTTGGCTGTTTCACCGGCCCCAGGCTGCTCGCACGCGTAGGCCACAGCCGGACTTTCGCGATTGCGGCCGGAATCGCCGCAGTCACCCCGCTGCTGCAATCGCTATTCGCCGCAGAATGGGTGTGGATCGTCGTGCGCGGCCTGTTCGGGTTCGCTGCAGCCAATCTCTACATGGCGATCGAAAGCTGGCTTAACGATCGCGCCAGCAACGAGACGCGCGGGCGGATTTTTTCTGCCTACATGACGGTGAATTTCATCGGGTTGATCGCCGGCCAGTGGCTTTACGCCACGGGCAGGGCCTCAAGTTACTCGCTCTTCAGCCTGTCGGCCATCGCCTATGCGCTGTGCCTGATCCCCGTCAGCATGACGCGCCTTCCCCCGCCGCAGACGGCGGCCATTCCGATTCTGCGGCCCATGCGGATGTACTATTCGTCCCCCGTAGGCGTGGCGGGTTGCATTGCTGTGGGCCTTGCGAACGCCGCAATTTGGGCCCTGGCGCCCATCTACGCGCACGATCATCACCTGACGCGCGGCCTTCTTGCGGCCTTCATGAGCGCATTTACACTGGGCGGCGCGATCATCCAGGTTCCGCTGGGCCGCCTGTCCGACCGTATGGACCGGCGTGTGATCATCGCAGGGGTGTGTCTGGCAGCCGCTGCCGCCGGCGTCGCGCTCTATTTTTTTGGCGATCGAAGCCGCACGGTGGCGCTCGTTCTGGTTGCCGTGTACGGCGTCGCGATGTTGCCGCTCTACGGCCTTTCGGTCGCCCATGCCAACGACCGGCTGCCACGCGAGATGTTTGTGGAGGCGTCGGCCACGCTGCTTCTGATCAACGCTGTTGCGTCGGTGGCAGGCCCGGTTCTAGGAGCCGCCGTCATGGCGCGCGAGGGTTCGGCGTCGCTTTTCCTTTACACGGCTTTTGTGCATCTGGGCATGGCGGCATTCACGGTGACGCGTCTTGCGACGCGCGATGCTCCGGCCGAAGAGCGCCGGGAACATTTTGCGCCAGTGCCGCAGCAGTCGTCACCGGTCGCCGCCGAACTTGACCCCCGCGGAGCCGCGCAAGGGTAATTCAGACATTCTCGTCGGTGTTGACGTCTCCGGATGCGGCGCCCATGTCTTCGTCCTCAGCGGCCGGCCGGTTGCCGAACACGCTCTCAGCCGTGGGCTCGACTTCCTTCTTTGCCGGCGCTTCGGCAGGCTCTTGCGTCTTCTCAGGCGAGGCGGGCTCGACAGCCGCGACCGTCTCAGAAAGAGGCTTCAGCGTTTCGCCCCGCTTGGCCGCGCGCTTCATGGCGCGTTCGCGCTTCTGGTGAGCGCGCGTCACGGCAAGATCAAGCTCAAGTTGCGAGCAAAGACCCAATGTCACCGGGTCGACGGCCTTGATGTTCTGTGCATTCCAGTGCGAACGCTCGCGGATCTTCTGAATTGTCGCCTTGGTCGTTCCGACCAGTCGCACGATCTCGGCGTCAGTAAATTCAGGATGGTTTCGCAGGATCCAATAGACGGCATCGGGCTTGTCCTGCCGCTTGGAGACGGGCGTGTAGCGCGGCGCCTTTTTCAGCTTGACCTGCGGGATCTTGTGTTTGGGCGCGGCCATCTTCAGGCGCATTTTCGGATTCTGTTCGGCGGCCTCGATCTGCTCGCGCGTGAGCTGGCCCGATGACACAGGGTCAAGCCCTTTGATGCCTTTGGCCACGTCTTCGTCGGCGATGCCTTTGACTTCCAGCGGGTGCAGCCCGCAGAAATCGGCGATCTGCTCGAAGGTAAGCGAGGTGTTCTCCACCAGCCACACGGCGGTGGCCTTGGGCATGAGCGGGCGCTGCGGTTCGGCCATGAGCAAAGTCCTTCTGTTCCAGGGCGGGGCTGTCCACCCCGTCCCTTCGCTCGAAAACAGGATTTCGAGGAAGGCGGGTGTTCTAGCGGGGATAGGCGGCAAGGCAAAGGAAAATCATGGCCCGGGCTTGACGTTATAATTATACAAGTGTACCAAAATACCATGAAGGAAATTGAGCGAGTCCAGACCGGGATCAGGCTCGAGCGACACATCCTGAAGGTGCTGAAGGCTCTGGCGGAATATCTGGATCTTTCGCTTGGCGACCTAGTGGAGGGGATGGTGTTGCACACGTTTGAGGGCAAGCAGCCGTTCAGCGAAAAGACGCTGAAAAAAATCATGCAACTGAAGTCGATCTATGGGCTTGAACTGCGGGCGGAAGATTCGCACCAGCTGCACGAAGAGGATGAGCATGTGCGCCGCTAAATCCCTGCCTGAGGACCTCCAGGTATTTCTCGACGGCCAGACAGATAGCGGGTCCTTTCATCATGCCGATCATGTACGCATGGCGTTCGAAATCCTGCGCCGCCACGACTTCCCGACTGCAGTGCACGCATACTGTTCGTCGCTTAAAAAGATCGCGGCACGTGCGGGCAGGCCGGCCGCCTACCATGAAACGATCACGGTCGCATTTCTTGCGCTTGTCGGCGAGCGCCTTGCCGAATGCGCTTATGACGATTTTGCCGCCTTTGCCGCCGCCAACCCCGACCTGATGGAAAAGGCTGCGCTTGAACATCACTATGCGCCCGAGCGCATCCGTTCGGAGATCGCGCGCACGACGTTCGTCCTCCCGTGATGCTCGTGCCCGAATCGTGGGCTCTGCGCGGGCTCAGGTGGTCCTATGCCGCATACATTGCGTCGGCGAGCGTCCAGACGTTTTTCGGCGCCTGGGCCGGGCGCGGCCACGGGCATGATACACACATTGTGCTTGCCATTTCGGGCGTCGAAATCGCCGGCATCGGCTGTTTTCTGTTTGAGAAGGCCGAGATTGTCGGCGTTGTCCTACTTCTGGCCGTGTATGCCCTTGCGGGCCTTCTCAGCATCGCCCATGGCGAAGTGCCGCTGCGCTTTGTGTATTACGCGGCCACCGCGAGTTACCTTGTGCTGGCCGGCCGTACGGGGCGGAATTTGCGCGGCGCGGCCTAGATCGTGAGCAGAATCTTGCCGATATGGGCCGATTTGACCATGCGGGCGTGGGCGCCTTGGGCTTCGGACAAAGGAAAAGTGCTGTCTACAACGGGCTTGATCCGGCCCGCATCGATGAGCGGCCACACTTCGCGCAGAAGCGCATCGCGAATGGCGCCCTTTTCCTCGTTCGTGCGGCTGCGCAGGGTGGTTGCCATCAGCGCCAGCCGTTTCATCAGCATCGGTGCGAAGTTCACCGTGGCGGCCGCGCCATTCTGATAGGCAATATTCACTATGCGGCCCCACACCGCAGCCGCGCTCATGTTGCGCTGGATATAGTCGCCACCCACCATGTCGAGGATGACGTCCACTCCCCTGCCGCCGGTCTCGTTTTTGACCGCGTCCACGAAATCTTCCGCCCGGTAATTGATTGCGCGGCTTGCGCCAAGCTTGCGGCAGGCCTCGCATTTCTCGACCGTGCCGGCGGTTGCGAACACCTTGTGGCCCCGCGCCGCCAGAAGCTGGATGGCGGCCGTTCCGATGCCGCTTGCGCCCCCGTGGATGAGCACGGTTTCGCCGGTGCGAAGGCGGGCAGAATCCATCAGATTGGTCCAGACCGTGAAATGTACCTCGGGCAGGGCGGCCGCTTCGATGAGGGACACGCCGTTGGGAACCGGCAAGGTGCAAAGCTCTGACGCAATGCAATATTCCGCATAGCCGCCGCCGGGGACGAGCGCGCAGACCTCATCTCCTGGCTTCCAATTCGTGACGCCAGCGCCGACTTCGGAAATCCAGCCTGAGACTTCCATGCCCAGCGTGTCTGGCGCGCCAGGCGGCGGCGGATAGCCGCCCCTTGCCTGATGCAGATCGGCATGGTTGAGGCCGGCCGCGGCAACCTTGACCAGCAGTTCACCCGGGCCTGGCGTTGGCCGAGCCAACTCGCGGACGGCGAGGCGATAGCCGGAGCCGGGATTATCAACCGTTATGGCGCGCATCGGTGTTCGGCTTGCTTAAGGAAAACAGCTTGCCGAAAATAACAGCACTCGAAAGGACAGGGAAATCATGCCGATCGACCCTGAAGAACTGCTGCCGCGGAAGAAGACACCAGAAATCGTTTTGGGCGAGGACCTTTCGGCCAAATCCGAGCATGAGCTGTCCGCGCGCATTGCAGCTCTCGAAGAGGAAATTGCTCGCTGCCGCGAAGCGATTAAGGCGCGGCAAGCTACCAGGAGCGCGGCCGACGCATTCTTCAAGCGCTGATTGCAGCGCTATGTCTTATGCACATCCACTTGGGTACATCTGTCAATCATTAATGTGTATTACGACCGGCAGGAGCGTTGCAGGCCTGCACCTCTGACTGGCCTAATTTGGGATCGGCTTTGCGTCGCTCTTGCGAACACCGGAAGACTTGCTAGCTTCGGCTTCGGGGATCGCGTAAGGGGGAAATCGGAAATGAGTCTTCCGGCTGCGGATGAAGAAAATTTCCGCGACCTCACTCTGCAGAGCTTCGCGGGCTCGGCGCTGTTCGAGCGCACGTTCAACGAAGGCATGTCGCTGGTTGAAGAAACATCCCGCTATCTGGAAGGGCGCGGCCTTGAGGAATCGCGTGAATTGCCCCGCAAGGCGGCCATTCTATATGCCGGCGAGAGCTTGCGAGTTACGACGCGGCTGATGCAGGCGGCGAGCTGGCTTCTGGTGCAACGCGCCGTCCATGAAGGCGATATGAGCGCGGAAGATGCCGCCGCCGACCGTTACCGTCTGGGTTCCCGCGAAATCTGCTTTGGCGGGGAACATGCCGAAACGTCCATGCTGCCGCGCACCCTTCAGGACCTGCTCAAGCGCAGCGACGCTCTTTACCGTCGCATTGCGCGGCTGGACGAGGGGCTTTACAGACTCGCCAACGGCCCAAGTGGCGTAAAATCGCAATTCGACCGCCTGCAGCAGGCCTTTGGTGGCAGCTAGACGGGTCTTTGGTGGCAGCTAGACGGGTCTATTGCGGCAGATAGTCGTTGGCCTCAACGAGCCGGAATCCCGGAGTTTCCCGCACGCATTGGCGAAGAAAGGTTTCGTGACCGGCGCCGAAAATCACGATGATGCGGTCGCCGGGCCTGGCGAGTTGTAGCAGATTGGCGCAGATGAGTGCATTTCGCCGGGCCCATGCAGCGAAGAGTTCGGCGCCGGGCTGATCCTTCCCCGAGCCCACCTTCATCGCGATGCGATTGAACGCGTTCTCATTGTCCTCGCGCGCAGGGTCGTTGATCCACCGCAGCGCCGATGACATTGTTCCCGTATCGATCTGATGCTGCTCCTGTGCCACCTCTTGCACGACGGCAGCGTCGGCTTCGGCCAGGATATTCTCCTGCCCATGAGCCTTGGCATAGGTCTCGACCGCTTCGTAGGGAAAATCGCCGTCGACATCGATGCCGTGCACGGTCGCGTTATCCGCTTTTGCCAGACGGAATCCAAGTTGCACAACTTCGTTGCGCGATGGCTTGAGCGTGCCGTCGAGATATTGGTCGTAGCGCGGAGGCACATTTTGGCTGTCCCATTCCACTGCGATTTTGGTGGGATGAAAACGCGATAGCCCTTCCGCCAGGACAGCGATTTCGGCCTGCCGTTTGGGCGCAAGCACATCGTCCACGGTCGTATCGTGACGGTCGCGGTTCGGATTCGACCAGTGGAACGTGCCGACCACCATGACGGAGATCGGTTCGCCGGTTTCCGCCGCACCGGTGGATGCCGTCAACAAGAGCGCAGAGGCAAGGAAAACACGCCGAAACATCGCAAGACCCTCCACAGCGAGGCAGGGTTTGCATCTATGTGAGCCTGGATCGAAAGGAGAAATGCGCAGGGCGCATGGCCTCGGCGCGATCACCGAATGGGCGCCTACTTCACGAAGTCCTTGAACTTCTTGTTGAAGCGGGTGAGCCGGCCGCCACGGTCCACCAGCTGCTGCTGCCCGCCCGTCCAGGCGGGGTGGGTTGTCGGGTCAATATCGAGGGTGAGCCTTTGGCCCTCTTCGCCCCAAGTTGTGCGCGTACGATAGGAGGTGCCGTCGTTCAGCACGACCTCCACGAAGTGATAGCCGGGATGAATGCCTTTTTTCATGGGCTTGGCCTTTTGCGCGCCGCTTGAGGCCGCGGCTTATAGGGGATCGGGCACCGGCTGGCAAGGCACGCGGCATTGAGCCGGGTTCCTGAAGGGGCAGTTCTGGCCTATAGCGGGCACCGCCCCATATATCTTGGACCATGTCCCAATCCGGCGAGGAATTTGCGAGCAAGGTGGCCTGGCAGGCGCAAGGCCGCGCAAAATCCCGCTCTCTGAAACCGTTGCGGGCGCTTCTGCCGTTTCTGAGGCCCTTCCGCTGGCACATCGCCGGCGCCGGCGTCGCCCTGTTCGTTTCTTCAGCTGCAACCCTCGTGCTTCCCGCTGCATTGCGCGCCCTCATCGATCGCGGATTCAGCGCCGCCCAAATCTCGGCCATTTCACATTATTTTCTGCTGTTTCTTCTGGCGGCCGCGGTTTTGGGCGTCGCCACCGCCATCCGCTTCTACTTCGTGACATGGCTGGGCGAGCGCGTGATCGCGGATTTGCGCAAGGCAGTGTTCGCCAATGTAATAGGACTTTCGCCGACTTTTTTTGAGGTGACACGCACGGGCGAGGTCCTTTCGCGGCTGACCGCCGATACCACGCTGATTCAGACAGTGGTCGGGTCTTCGGCATCGGTGGCGTTGCGCAACTTCGTGATGTTTGTCGGCGGGCTTGCTCTCATGTTCGTGACAAGTCTGAAACTGACGGGTCTTGTCACAGGCGCAGTTCTGCTGGTGATGGTTCCACTCATAGCCTTCGGCCGGTGGGTGCGCGTGCTGTCGCGCAAGAGCCAGGACCGGATTGCCGACACGAGCGCGCGTGCGTCGGAAATGCTTAATGCCGTGCAGACCGTGCAGGCCTTTACCCATGAAGACATGGAGCGCCGCGAATTCGGCCGCGCTGTCGAGCTTTCGTTCGACATCGCCGTGAAGCGCACGCGTGCCCGCGCCGTGATGACCGCGGTCGTGATTTTTGCGGCCTTCGGCTGCATCACGGGCGTGGGCTGGGTCGGGGCCCAGGATGTGGTCTCGCGCGCCATGACGGCGGGACAGCTTGTGCAGTTCATTTTCTACGCCGGAATCGTGGCGGGCGGTGTTGGCGCGATGAGTGAAACCTATGGCGACCTGCAGCGCGCGGCAGGCGCCTCCGAGCGGTTGAGCGAGCTTCTCACGGTTGAACCCGACGTGAAGGCCCCGGCCAACCCGGAGTTTCTGCCTGCTCATCCGCAAGGGGCAGTCTCGTTTGACCATGTGACCTTCCACTATCCGGCCCGCCCCGATTCGGCGGCGCTGGACAACTTCTCGCTCGCGGTTGGGCCAGGCGAGGCCGTGGCGCTGGTTGGACCCTCAGGCGCCGGCAAATCCACGGTGTTCCAGTTGCTTCTGCGGTTCTATGCCCCGCAGTCCGGTCGTATCGTCTTCGATGGCGTCGATGTGGCGAACCTCGACGCCGAAGCGTTGCGCCGGCACATCGCTTTGGTCGCGCAGGACCCGGTTATTTTTTCAGGCACGATCGCCGACAATATCCGCTATGGACGCGCCGGCGCGTCCGAAGAGGATGTACATCGTGCGGCCGAGGCGGCCGCTGCTGCGGAATTCATCGAACAATTGCCGTTGGGCTATGGGACGCTTGTCGGGGAACGCGGCGCGACACTTTCCGGTGGACAACGCCAGCGCATCGCGATAGCGCGCGCCATCCTGCGCGATGCGCCGCTCCTTCTGCTCGATGAAGCGACAAGCGCTCTGGATGCTGAAAATGAGCGGCTGGTCCAGCAGGGTTTGGCGAACCTGATGGCCGGCCGTACAACAATCGTCATTGCGCACCGGCTCGCGACCATCCAGCGGCTCAAGCGCATTGTCGTCATGGATCGTGGCCATGTGGTGGGCGAGGGCAGCCATGCCGAACTTGTCGCGCGGGGTGGACTCTATGCCCGGCTAGCCGATCTTCAGTTTTCACAGGGCATGGCGCTGGCGGGATAAAAAGCGGAAGGGCGCCGGCAACGGCGCCCTTCGATACGCCCCTCTTTTACGGAAACTTTACGCCGCCGCTTCGTCGCCCGCGGAAGTCGGATCGCGCAGCACATAGCCGCGGCCCCAGACCGTTTCGATGTAATTGTCGCCGTTCGTTGCAGCCGCAAGTTTCTTGCGGAGCTTGCAGATGAACACGTCGATAATCTTCAGTTCCGGTTCGTCCATGCCACCATAAAGGTGGTTCAGAAACATCTCTTTCGTGAGCGTTGTGCCCTTCCTGAGGGAGAGGAGCTCCAGCATCTGGTACTCCTTGCCGGTCAGATGCACGCGCTGGCCATCGACTTCCACGGTCTTGGCGTCGAGATTGACCGTCAGCTTGCCGGTCGTGATGACCGACTGCGAATGACCCTTGGAGCGGCGCACGACAGCCTGGATGCGGGCAACGAGCTCGTCCTTGTGGAATGGCTTGGTCATGTAATCATCGGCGCCGAAGCCGAGCGCCTTGACCTTCGCTTCGACGATGGCGTTGCCGGAAAGGATCAGGACCGGTGTTTGTACCTTTGCAAGACGCAGCGACTTCAAAACCTCGAAGCCGCTCATGTCCGGCAACTGCAGGTCGAGCACGATGATGTCGTAATCGTAGAGCTTGCCCAGATCGATCCCTTCTTCTCCGAGATCGGTCGTATAGACGTTGAAGCCCTCCGACCGCAGCATCAACTCGATGCTGCGCGCCATCGCGCTGTCGTCTTCGATCAGCAGAACGCGCATATCTTCAGACCCCTTTGGGCGCCCGGTTACCGGACGTGGTTAATCAAGCGGCAAGACGGTAAGCGCAAATGGTTAACATCATCTTGTCATGCCTGAGACGGCTTCACGCCAAGCGAACGGGGCTTAATGGAATCCGACTTTTCCTACCGGCATCCCCTTGATTCGCTTTGTTAAGTTTACTGCCACTTAAATCCTTCTCTGCAAGATGATCCCCGGAGGCTGAACTGGGCCTGAACCGCGAAGGACCGCATGCAAGCGCTGCTCAAGGACATCGAGGCCGTTCCCGTACTCAGGCGCTTCGGCCGCGTTGCGCGCATCGAAGGCCTGCTGGTCGAGGTGACCGGTGCTGCCGGGGCGATCAGCCTTGGGGGCCAAATTACCCTAACCAGCGGAAACGGCAAGCAGATTCCATGTGAGGTCGTGGGTTTTCGTGACGGCAGGGCCCTCGCAATGCCCCTTGGCGCGCTCGATGGGGTCAGCCTGGGGGCCCGCGCCGATTTCGATGACCGAGCCGCGACAATCTTTCCGTCCCCGGCCTGGATGGGGCGCGTCATCAATGCCTTTGGCCGGCCGATGGACGGAAAGGGAGCGCTTCCGCTTGGTCGCAGGGCCTATCCGATCAAGGCGCCAGCGCCGCTCGCCCATGGCCGCGCACGCATTGGCGGCAAGCTCGACTTGGGCGTTCGCGCCCTCAACCAGTTCGTGACCTGCTGCAAGGGGCAGCGCATGGGCATCTTCGCCGGCTCCGGCGTGGGCAAATCCACGTTGCTGGCCATGCTGGCCCGCAACACCGCGGCCGACGCCATCGTGATCGGGCTGGTGGGCGAGCGCGGCCGCGAAGTAAAGGAATTCGTCGAAGACGATCTGGGCGAGGATGGCCTGAAACGCAGTGTCGTAGTGGCCGCCACGTCGGACGAGCCGGCGCTGGTCCGCCGCCAGGCCGCCTATGTCGCGATGTCCGTTGCGGAACAGTTTCGGGACCAAGGCTTGCATGTCCTGCTGCTGATGGACAGCGTGACCCGTTTCGCAATGGCACAACGCGAGATCGGCCTTTCCGCGGGCGAGCCGCCCGCCAGCAAGGGCTACACACCGACGGTGTTTGCCGAGCTTCCGCGGCTGCTCGAACGCGCCGGGCCGGGAGAAGCCGGAACCAACGGTTCGATCACGGGACTCTTCACCGTGCTGGTCGAAGGCGACGATATGAACGAGCCCGTTGCAGACGCGGTCCGCGGCATCCTGGACGGGCACATCGTGCTCGACCGCGCGATAGCCGAACGTGGCCGGTTTCCGGCGATCAACATCCTCAAATCGGTTTCCCGGGCAATGCCCGGATGCAATTCCGATGACGAGCAGGCGATCGTTGCGAAGGCACGCGCTTCGATGGCGGCTTACGAAGACATGGCCGAATTGATCCGTCTTGGCGCCTACAAGCAGGGCACAAACGCCGAAGTGGATGCGGCGATCCGATTGCATCCGCAGCTCGAAGCATTCCTTGCACAAAAGAAGGATGAACGGGCGGGTTTGGGAGATGGTTATGCCGAATTGCAGAAAATCTGCGCCGGCGAACAGGGGAAAGGTAAAGCGTCATGAAACGCCGTGACACGCTGATGCGGCTCAAACGCTTCCGGGTTGACGACCTGAAGCGGCGCATGGGAACGCTCGACGCCATGAAGGCCGATTGCGAGCGCAAGCTTGCCGATCTGGAGGAAAGCGTGGCCCGCGAACGCCAGCGCGCGCATGATTCGGACATCGGGCGGGTTGCTTTCCCATCCTTTCTGCGTTCCATCGATGCCCGGAGGGAAAATCTTCGCGCCACGTTGAAGGACATTGAGCGCGAGCGGACGACCGTTCAGGCCGAGCTGACCAGCGCCTACCAGGACCTGAAGAGCCTGGAGCTCGCCACCGAACACGAGGCCAAACGGGTGGCCGATCTGGAAAATCGCCGTGCGCAATCGCGTCTGGACGAAATGGCCATCGTTCGGCACCTGCGCAAGCACGCGCTCCGGCAGGCCTGACCGCAAGACTTCTTTGCAGAACGGATTGGGCGATTGGGCTGCTCACGGCCATGACCGGCCAGTTGCCACATTCCGAGACCGGTACGCCCGAAACAGCCTCATATTTGTGATATGATTGTTTTTCGGTGCTTCGCCGGGGAGCGGGGACATGTCATTGGCCGAGCGGATTTCGCCGCTGATTGGACGCTGGGCGATCGCATGGTTTTTTCTGAGCGCGGCCTATGAGCTTGCGCGCAAATGGGAATCCACGATTTCCATGATGGACCACAACGGTATCCCGCTTGCGCCGCTTCTGCTGGCGCTGGCATTGCTGGTAATGAGCTTGGGCGGAATTGCGCTCGTCATCGGTTTCCACACCCGCCACGGTGCCATGATCCTGTTCGCGTTCACGATCATTGTAACGGCACTGTTCTATCCGTACTGGAAAACGGGCAGTCTGGCCGATTACGAAATCTTCGCGCGCAACATCGCAATTGCCGGTGGGCTGCTGCTTTTGGTCGGCATGGGACCCGGACCGATCGCGCTCGACAACCGCGGCGGAAAGGGCTGACTACCAGCCGCCGCCACCCCCGCCGCCGCCGCCCCCGCCGGAAAACCCGCCGCCGCCCGAACCGGAACTCGATCCGGGGGCCGTTGAAGCCGAAGCGGCCGACGAGGCCAGCGATGCGCCAATGGCCGACGCAAAGCCCGCCGCGCCAAGATTGTTGAACGAATTGCCGGAATACCAGAGCGGCGTGTAGCCCGAATAGGTGCTTCTGTCTGCCGCTGCGGCCGCCGCGGCCTCAGCCTCAAACTTCTTGCTCCACTGGTTTTCGCAATCGAGGGCGATGGCATAGGGCAGGAATTTTTCGAATACTTTCGGCGTGATCTGAGGCGGGTTGAGTTTTTCCAGCCGGTCCTTTTCCGCCGTTTCGAGAAAGATCTTGAAACCGTCGAGCTCATCGCGGATGTGACCGCCCAGTGCGGTGGGTGCCTTCAGCAGGTGATGGAAGACAGCCACCAGAACTCCGCCGATCAGCACGATGATCATCGCAGGCAGAAGCTCGGTGGAAGCGAACACGACAAATCCGATCAGGTCGCCGGCCACAAACGGCACGGCAAACACGGTGAGGAAGATCGCGCCGGCCAGCTTTCCCGCGCGCCCGCGTGGAGCATGAATGGCGTCATTCCAGGCCGTTACGGCACGCCAGACGAGAAAAGCGGTTCCGCCAGACCAGGCAGCAACCCAGATCAGGCCGGGGAGGGAGCCCGCACCGGCGTCTGAACTCAATGATGCGACGATTGCCGTGACCGCAAGAATGAGGACGCCGCCCAGGAACCAGCCGAAATTCGTGACAAAATATTTCTTCTCATATTCATTCTTCAGGGAGCTTTGCAGCGCCGATATGGAAGCGGCGATATCCGTATGGTTGACCTGCTTCAGCTCGATGCTGTCGGTCGCGCTGTCGAACAGCTGGCTTCCGATGCTCTTTTCGCCCGAAAACAGGCCGCACTCGCTTTCGCTTTTGCCCGTGCGCTTGAGCGTGTAGGTACTGCCCGTTTCGCTGATGGTAAGATACCCTTTGACCGCCATGTCGATCAGCGAAGCCGCATAGCATTTGCGGTCATAGGCCATGCGATGCACGTAGCGCGCGGCCGCGGGAGAAAAATCGCTGGGTGGAGCGAACAGCGGGATGATCGTGCCATGCGCCGGGTCCCGCCCATAGAGCACCCAGGTGACCAGATAGTAGAAGAAAAGGCCGATGAGGCCGATAAGCGCAATGATCGTGGCGGCGTTGTCGCGCAGGAAATCCCAGAACCTGTCGGCGGACGTGGGCGGCGACACCGCACCCTTGTTGAAGCCAACCGCGATCGTCAGCCCCTCACGCGGGTAAAGCGGCGCAGTGGTGGCAAACGCGATTTCGTTTTCTGAGAGACTCCGGGCTTGGGCCTGCTTGCCGGCCGCGCCTTCGGGTCCGGTGTAGAATGCTTCCTGGAGAATATGGGCCCCTTGCGGCAGATGGATGGTTGCTTCCGCCTGATCGATCTGGAAGTCCCAGCCGTTGCCCGTCACATTCCAATAGAGTTCGTCGTAGTCCCTGAAAAAACCGATCTGCCGGTCGGTCACGTAGCGGATGACGAAGGTGTGCCGCCCGTAGTCGAGCAAGACGTCGGGATCGCCAATCTTCACCCGTTTGCCGTTGTCGATTGAATCCACCTCGTATTGCTCGTCGTGCCCGTCCATCGTGACGCTCTGAACGTCGAACCGCACACGCACGCGCCGGCCGAACTTGTCGGTGTAGATCGTCGGAAAGTCGCGATAGATGCCGTGGCGGATGTTATCGCCCTGCGCGTTCACCGCGATGGTTTCGGCGACGTTCAGATTGCCGTTCCTCTGGACGGTTATATCGCTCGAAAAATCGAGAATGCGTTCGATGTCGTTCTGTGCACCGGCGGCCGGCGCCAGGACAACGGTTGCGAGAAACGCCGCAACGAGCGCGGCCCGGCGCCTCAAGAGAACGAAACCTTGGGAACGGCCCGGTCGGCGGCGTTCTCGATTTCAAAGAATTGCGCAGGCTTGAATCCGCCCATATTCGCGATGAGGTTGGACGGGAACTGCTGGATCATCACGTTGAAGTCGCGGACGGCGCCGTTGTAATAGCGCCGCGCAAGCTGAATCTGGTCTTCGATATCCGCCAGATCTTTCTGGAGCATCTGGAAGTTTTCCGTCGCGCGCAGTTGCGGGTAGTTTTCGGCCACGGCCATGATCTTGCCGATGGCGGCCGTGATGGCCTGTTCGGTTTGGGCGCGTTGGGCAGGGTCAGCCTGGCTCTGACTTTGGCTTCGAAGTTTTGTGATCTCTTCGAACGTGCTCTGCTCGTGGCTGGCATAGCCTTTCACGGATTCCACCAGGTTGGGGATCAGGTCCGCGCGACGCTTCAGCTGGGCCTCGATGCCGCTCCAGGCTTCCTGCGTCACGTTCCTGCGGCGCACCAGCCCGTTGAATGTGAAAACCGCCCAAAGCGCGATCACCGCGATGATCGCGACGACAATCCAGACAGCCGTCATGTCCGCTCCAGCCTGTTAACCAGAGCGAAGCTAACCGTTCCGCAACCGGGCGTCTATGGGCAGCGCCGGGCACCGAAGCGGCGCCCGGCTATTCCTGCCATTCTGCGCGTTTAGCGGAAAACCAGCGACTTGACCGTGCTGACAACGCCAATCAGGACTGCAAAGGCGATGGCATAGGCGACCAGTCCCTGCACCTGCATGGATAGAAAATTATGCCAGTCGGCCTGCGCCAGGGCCATCGCGTCCGGGTGATTCCCGGCCGGCATGCCCACGCCGGTCAGCGCCCGCACATACTCCAGTATGCCGAACGCAACGAGCCCGATGAACGTCATCGTCACGATGGACGCAAGACTTTCGGTCATCCAGCCGACAGCCAGCACGACGATGGCGATGATCGCCAGCGTGATCATGTCGGCTGTTGTGAAAATTTGAGTGATCTGATTCCAGAGATCAGTAAGCCAAGCCATAAATACCCCCTTCAACGCCCTGGCGCGGACGCCACAACGCGGATACCCAACCCCATCCGCAAGACACTGCTCTTGTTAGGAAATCATACACCAAGAGAGCGCTCTTCGCGAAGAGTCGATTGCAGCCCGCGGACCCAAGGCCAAAGGCCGGATCGCCCACAATTTTTATAGTTAACACTGTCGGGCTGCGTCAAACCTGCCCAAGCGTCCGCAGGCGAACCGACGCATGGATTTCGTTCTGGGACATCACAACGGTCTGCGGCCGAAAGCGCTCCACGATCGAGCGGACAAACGGCCGGACCTGCGGACTGGTCAGAAGCACAGGAACGTCGCCCTTCTGGCCCGCTTCATCAAAGCGGTCACGCACAGACTGAATGAACTGCTGAAGCTGCGAAGGCGCCATCGCAAGCTGGCGGTCTTCGCCCTGCCCGATGATCGATTCCGCAAACGCCTGCTCCCAGGCAGGCGAGAGTGCGATCAGCGGCAAATACCCCGCCGGCGCGAGATGCTGGTTGCAAAGCTGTCGCGCCAGCCGGGCGCGTACGTGCTCCGTAATATAGAGTGCGTTCTTTGTATGGCCCACCGCTTCTGCGATGCCTTCCAGAATTGCCGGAAGGTCGCGAATGGAAACGCGCTCCGCAAGCAACGTCTGCAGCACACGCTGCACGCCGGTAACAGAAATCTGGGAGGGAATAAGCTCGTCCACCAGCTTCTTGTTTTCCGGCGGAAGGTCATCGAGAAGTTTTTTCGTTTCCGCGTATGACAGAAGCTCGGACATGTGCGACTTCAGAACCTCGGTGAGGTGCGTGGTGAGCACGGTGCCGGGGTCCACGACCGTGAGGCCGCGGAATGTTGCCTCCTCCCGCAGATCCTGGCTGATCCATGTTGCGGGCAGGCCAAAGGCCGGTTCGGTGGTGTGCATGCCGGGCAGCGCAATCGGAGCGCCCTTCGGGTCCATCGCCAGCATCTGGCCGGGAAACAGTTCCCCTTTGCCCGAGGCGACTTCCTTGACGCGGATGACATATTCGTTGGCGCCAAGCTGCATGTTGTCGAGGATGCGCACCTGCGGCATCACAAAGCCCATTTCCTGTGCGAGTTGGCGTCTGAGCGCCCGTATCTGGTCGGTGATGCGGTGGCCCTTCACGTCGTTTATGAGCGGCAGAAGCCCGTAGCCCAGTTCCACGCGCAGTAGATCCAGAGCAAGTGCGGTGGAGATCGGCTCTTCTTTTGGTGCGGCGTCGGCGCGCGCCTTTTCTTCCTGTGCCACTTTCGTGGCTTGTGCATCGGCCTTGCGCTTGTAGGCAAACCAGGCAAGACCGCCGCACACGGCTGACAGCAGGGCAAAAACCATAGTCGGCATGCCGGGCAGTACGGCGGCGATGCCCATCGCCATCGCAGCCATGCCAAGCGCCTGGGGATAGAACGAGAGCTGGCCAATCAATGCCTTGTCGGTCGCACCCTCGACGCCCGCTTTCGAAACCATGAGGCCCGCAGCGGTCGATACAATCAGCGCGGGCATCTGCGTGACCAGGCCGTCACCGACAGTAAGCAGGGTGAAGGTTTGCGTGGCGTCGGAGAAGCTCATGCCTTTTTGCGCGACCGCCACGATAATGCCGCCCACGATGTTGATCGCGACAATCAGAAGGCCGGCGATTGCGTCGCCGCGTACGAATTTGGAGGCGCCATCCATGGCGCCGAAGAAATTTGACTCCTCTTCCAGCGATTTTCGCCTTGCGCGCGCTTCTTTTTCGTCGATCAGTCCCGCCGAAAGATCGGCATCAATCGCCATTTGCTTGCCGGGCATGGCATCCAGCGTGAAACGCGCAGCCACCTCGGCGATGCGGCCGGAGCCTTTTGTGATCACCACGAAGTTCACGATCACAAGGATCGAAAACACGATCAGCCCGATCACGAAGTTCCCTTGCATGATCAGCTTGCCGAACGCCTGGATCACATAGCCGGCTGCGGACGTGCCGTCATTGCCATGGCTGAGGATGAGCCGCGTTGACGCAAGATTCAGCGCGAGCCGCAGCATCGTGGTGATGAGCAACACGGCGGGGAAAGACGAAAATTCCAGCGGTTTCTGAATGAACACTGCCGTCATCAGGATCAGGATTGCGAAGGAAAGCGAAAAGGCGAGGCAGATATCCAGCAGCCACGGGGGCAGCGGCAGCAGCAGCACAACGAGTATCGCCATGATGCCGATGGCGAGCGCCAGATCGCTGCGGCGCAGGTAATGTGCGACCGAGGCGAGGTTGAACGCAAAGCCTGATGGCGGCGGCGTGGAGTCAGCGGCTTGGGTCATCTAGCCCGTGTCATCCCGCCAGGCGGTTCTCGCCAGGTTGCGGTATAGCGAGCCCGGCCTGACTGTATTCGCGCAGCTTGTTCCGAAGCGTGCGGATGGAAATGCCCAGAATGTTGGCCGCATGAGTGCGGTTGCCGAGGCAATGATCGAGCGTATCCAGAATGAGGTCCCGTTCGACATCAGCAACCGTGCGACCGACAAGCCCTCGCGTCACGACGCTTGCCGTGTCCACGGCCGTACGCACGTTGCCGGAAAGTGCCGGTGCAGCTTGTGCGCCGACCTGCGTGCCATCGGGCAGGCGAATGGCCTCCGGGCCGATCTCGTTGCCTGTGGCGAGCAGCACCGAACGGTGAATGGTATTTTCCAGTTCGCGCACGTTGCCGCGCCAGGGGTGGGAAATCAGCAGGCGCTCGGTCGCCGGGGCGATCGCGCGGAAGGGTACGCCGTTGGCCTGCGCATATTTCTGGGCGAAATGGCGTGCAAGGGCCAGAATGTCCTTGGGCCGCTCACGCAGCGCGGGCAAGCGCAGATTCACCACGTTCAGGCGATAGAGCAGGTCTTCGCGGAAAAGGCCCCGCTTCACGGCTTCGGCAAGATCGCGGTTGGACGTGGCAACGATGCGGATGTCCACTTTGACCGGCTTTGTGCCGCCCACGCGATCGATTTCGCGTTCCTGAATCGCACGCAGCAATTTTGCCTGAAGGCGCGCATCCATTTCACTGATCTCATCAAGCAGCAGCGTGCCGCCGTTGGCTTCTTCGAATTTGCCGATGCGACGTGCAATTGCGCCGGTAAAAGCGCCCTTCTCATGACCGAAGAGTTCGCTCTCGAGCAGATTCTCCGGAATGGCGGCGCAGTTCACCGATATGAAAGGCTTTTCGGCGCGCGCAGACTTGCGATGGACATAGCGCGCCAAAACTTCCTTGCCTGTGCCGCTCTCGCCGGTAATGAGGATGGAGGCTTCGCTGCCCGCCACCTGGTCGGCCAAAGCGATCACGGCGGCCATCGCTTCGTCTTCATAGACCATCTGGTGGCTTTCATCCGCGACCGCCGCCAAAACTGCCGCAATAAGCTCGGGGTCGGGGGGCAGGGGCAGGTATTCCTTTGCGCCGGCGCGGATCGCATCCACGGCCCTGCGGGAATCGGTGCCGATTCCACATGCCACAACGGGTGTGCAGATACGCTCGGCGGAGAGCGCGCGAACGAGCTTTCCGATATCCAGTGCGACATCGGCAAACACCAGATCGGCGCCGCGCCCTGCGCGCAGCTCGGCCATGCCTTGTTCTATGGTGTCGGCATGGGTGACTTTTGCACCGCGATCCATCGCGATCTTTGTTGCTGCGCCAAGCTGGCCCTGCAGTGACCCGATGATGAGCAAGCGCATGATACGTTCTCCTGTGCCATCCGCATCCCCTCAAAAAGCCGGGATGGGGCATTTGACTTAGTCCTCATGGCGAGCGTTGCAGGCCATGAGGACAAACTGTCTATGACTGACCGGCCTTGATGATCTCGGTCATGGTGACACCAAGGCGTTCTTCGACCAGCACAACTTCGCCCCGGGCCACCAGCCGGTTGTTCACGTAGATATCAATAGCTTCGCCAACCTTGCGGTCGAGCTCCACAATTGTTCCTTTGCCAAGTTTCAGAAGCTCGCTCACTTCCATTCCCGTCTTGCCCAGCACGGCCGACACGGTAACGGGAACGTCGAACACCGCTTCCAGATCGGACGCGGTTCGTTTGGCATCAGCTTCGGGTGCCGCGCTCGTTTCGAGCAACGCGGCGCCATCGCCTTGCTTGTTCTCAAAGGCGAGATCGGGCAGATCGACTTCGTCTTTTCCCGCCATGGGTCATGCCTCCGTTAGTGCGCGTTGTGGAGAATTGGAGAAGTGGCGTGCGATCAGCGCGCCCAGCGATTGCGCAAGCGCTTCTTCGATGCGTTCCGCGCCGCCGCCCCGCCATTCGATGCGGCAATCCGATTGTTTCAGCCCGGGTTGGGCATGAATGACCACGCGACCGTCGAACCCGGCTTCGTGCGCGATGTCCGAAAGGCGTGGAGAGAGTTCTTCGGCGACTTTCGGCGCGACGTGCAGAACAAGGCGAGGTTCGCCGATCGCCTGATGCATCGCTTCGCGCAGAACCGACTCCACCTCCGGGACAGGGCAGGCTGCCAGCACCGCGCCGGCGAGCTTCCGAGTGGCCGTCAGCGCCAGCTCAGCCGCCTCGGCGCGCACTGCCTCGACAATGTCATGTGTGCTGGCCAGCGCTTCGCGGATGGCCGAAACCGCTTCGTTCAGACCCTGTGCCACGGCTTCGGTGGCGCGCACCTGGCCCGCCTTGATTCCGGCTTCGCGCGCGCGGGCGCAAAGCGCGTCGATCTCGTCCTGGCTGTAACCCTTGCGCATGCGCGCGCGCGCCTGGTTGGAGATCAGGTCGCCTTCCGGGCGGAACTCCACGTCGAAAGTGTATTTGCGGGAAGCGCCCATCAGTAGATCAGCTCGTCTTCGCCCTGTTTGTTGGCGATCATGATCTCGCCCTTGTTGGCCAGATCCTTGGCGACATTGACCATTCGCATCTGCGCTTCGTCGACATCCTTGAGGCGCACAGGGCCCATCGCCTCCATGTCCTCGCGCAGGATTTTCCCGGCGCGCTCGCTCATGTTCGAGAAGAACACGTCGCGCAGGGAATCGGTGGCGCCTTTGAGGGCCAGCGCCAGCTTGTCCTTTTCCACGTGGCGCAAGAGCGTCTGGATTGAACCGGGATCGAGCTTTCCGAGGTCCTCAAAAGTGAACATCAGCGCCTTTATGCGCTCGGCGGCGTCGCGCGAACGTTCCTCCAACGCCGTCATGAAGCGGCTCTCGGTCTGGCGATCGAAATTGTTGAAGATTTCCGCCATCATTTCGTGGGCATCGCGTTTGGATGTGCGCGCAAGATTGGACATGAATTCGACGCGCAAGGTCTTCTCGACCTTGTCGAGAATGTCCTTCTGCACGCTTTCCATGCGCAACATGCGCTGAACGACTTCCAGAGCGAACTCTTCCGGAAGCGCCGCCAGAACGCGTGCGGCGTGTTCGGGCTTGATCCTGGACAGCACGACAGCAACCGTCTGCGGATATTCGTTCTTCAGGTAATTGGCGAGGACCTGCTCGTTCACATTGGCAAGCTTGTCCCACATCGTGCGGCCCGCAGGCCCGCGGATTTCCTCCATAATCTGGCCGACCTTGTCGCCCGGCATGAAGCGGGTCAGCAGGCGTTCAGTCGATTCGTAGGAGCCCATCAGCGAGCCGGTGGACGACATCTGCGACACGAATTCGACAAGCAGTTTTTCGACGAGGCTCGAGCTGACAGTGCCGAGCGTGGACATGATCTGCGAGATTTCCCTGATCTCGTCTTCGTCCATCATCTGCCAGACGGGCAGGCTGTTCTCCTCGCCGAGCGCGAGCATGAGCACGGCGGCGCGCTCCGGCCCCGAGAGATGACGAATATCTTCTTTTGCCTGGACTTTTGCTGCGCGTGACATTGGCTATACCGGCTGGTGCAACCAGGTGCGAAGAATGGCCAGCGCCTCTTCAGGATGCGCCTGCACGACTTCGCCGACCTTGCGGACGGAAGATTCGCGCACCTGCCCCTCGATGCGCTGGATGTCGATCATGCTTTCCTTGGGCGGTGGAAGGGAGACGGCGGCAGTGGACGGCCCGGCCACCTGGGGTGCGGCGCTGTCTTGTGCGGCCGCCGGCGCTGGCGCCGGGAGCTGGGCCGCCGCCATGGCGGCTGCGACCTGTCCGGGCATGGGGAGTGGCGCGAACATCCGCTTGATCAGCGGGCGGCCGACAAAGAAGCCGAGCAGAAGCGCGGTCAGCGAAAGGATGGCCACTTCGATGATCTTGAACCAGTCGGCGCTATCAAAGCCAAGGAATGGCTCCGGCGCCGGCGCCACGGGACCGTCGTCGATGCGCGCAAACGGCATATTCACGACCTGAACCACATCGCCGCGCTTCTGATCAAAGCCAATGGCGGACTTCACCAGACTTTCGATCTCTGCCATGTCCTGCCTTGAACGTGGGGTGTAGGTGGTCTTGCCATTGGCGTCGGTCACGCTGGTGCCGTCGACCACAACCGCGACGGAAAGGCGTTTGAGCTGGCCGCCGTCAACCGTGCTGGTGCGCGTGGTCTTGGAGATCTCGTAATTCGTCGTCTCTTCGGTACGAGTGGAGTCGGACTTGCGGCCGCTGCCCGTTCCGGATGGTGCTGCCTGGGCGCCGGGAACTGCGCTCGAGACCGAGACCGCATTGCCGTCGGTTCCGTTCTGGTTGCTCTCGTTGGCGTTCTGCTCCACGGTCTGGGTGGAACGGATCACCTTGCTGTCCGGATCGAATGTCTCGGCGGTCTCGCTGATATGCTGATAGTCGATGTTGGCGGCAACCTGCACCCGGACATGACCGGCGCCCACCACGCTGGCAACGATCGATTCGATGCGTTGGCGCAACCGGTCTTCGAACGCGGTGGTATGCTCTTCTTCATCCGCAGCCGTCGCGTCCGCGCCGGTTTTTTCCTGGCCTCCAGCCAGAAGTTCGCCCTTGTCGTCGACGATTGCGACGCGATCCGGCGACATCCCCGCCGCAGCGGCGGCGACCAGATGTTGAATGGCCTGCACCTGCTCGTGACTGAGGGAGCCGGCCGTGCGTAGCACCACCGAAGCGCTGGGCGTTTGTTGGTCATGGCTGAAAATCTGCCGTTCGGGGATGACCAAATGCACCCGTGCCGCCTCGATGCCCTGGATCGTCTGGATCGAGCGGGCAAGTTCGCCTTCGAGCGCGCGGAGGGAGTTGATGTTCTGGACAAAAGCGGTGGTTCCAAAGGCGTCGGACTTGTCGAAAATCTCGTAGCCCACGCCGGCCGCTGGCAGGTTCTGGGAGGCCAGTTCCATGCGGAGCTTTGTCACCTGATCGGATGGCACCAGAATCGTGCCACCGTCACCCTTGGCTTCGTAAGGCACCTGCATGGAGTCGAGCTTGGCCGTAACGGCGGCGGCATCCCGCGGGTCAAGGCCCGCAAACAACACTGATTTTGCAGGCTCGGAGATGACGCCCGCGACATAGAGGAAAAAGGCCGTGAGCGCGGCGGCAATGCCCGCCATGACGCCAAATCGCGCCGCCCCGATCGCTTTAAAGATATCCGACAAGGTTCGCCCTCCGGACGAGGGCGCAAATTTTCGCGGCCCCCGCTGCTAGGCAAACATTGCCGGTGGTTCGGTAAAGGTGGTCTTAACGGCAGCAAAAATCGGAAGTGAGAGGCCGGAAATCGGAATTAAAAAAGTATTTCCGAATTTGGATTCCCGGTTTTCAGTTCCGGTACTGCTGGACGCGCGTCGCGCGCAGGCCCGCAAGGCCAAACCGGTCTATCGCTCGCTGCCAGGCGAGAAACTCTTCCACCGTCAGCGTGTAACGACGGCAGGCTTCATCCAGGCTCAGGAGTCCGCCGCGCACTGCGGCCACGACTTCCGCCTTCCTGCGGATCACCCAACGCTTGGTATTCGGCGGCGGCAGATCGGCAAGCGTCAGCGGGCTGCCGTCCGGACCTATGACGTAGCTGACTCGCCCCCTGCGTTCGTCGCCCATGCTCATTGTTGTTTTCACTCCATCACCCACGCGGAAACTACGCTTGCGGCTTTTAAGAAAGGGCCAATGCGCAAGGTAAACAGATTCATAAGCAAACCGGCTTGTTGTGCTGAATTGGGCCGGCGCTTCATCTTCGTAAAAGCGCCGGCCCGTTTCGTTAATGTGCCATCTGCATCAGTTGATCGAGCATGTCTGTCGCAGTCGTCACGATGCGCGCCGATGCCGAATAGGCCCGCTGCGTGGTGATCAGGTTGGTGAATTCTGTCGCCAGATCCACAGTGGAGCTCTCAAGCGCATCAGAACTTATGGCGCCCGCGCTGCCGGTGTTCGCTTCACCGATGGTCGGCGTGCCGGAATCCTCCGTCACCTGCCACGCATTGCCGCTCATCGCGCCAAGACCGTCGGGATTGGCGAAGGTCGCCAGCGGAACCTTGTAGATTTTCTGGGTCAGTCCGTTGGAGAACTGCGCAGTCACGTAACCATTCTGGTCCACCGATACGCCCGACAGGCTTCCGAACAGCGCGCCGTTGACGCTGGACGACACCAGCGTGGACTCGCTGTTGAACTGCGTGATGCCGTCAGAGCCGTCAACCGTTCCCATATTGAAGGTGATGTCCTGCGGCTGCAGGCCCGAAGCCGTCGGATCCCATGGAATCGTGATGTCGATCGAACCGACCGGCGTGGCCTGCGAGTCATCGGCATTGGCAAGCGTGCCATCCGAATTGAAGCTCATTTCGCCTTCGGCAATCGGATTGGTCGTTCCGGACGCCAGATCAGCCATGTCGCCCTGGTAGTTGACTTCGTAGGCCCAGGTGTTGGCGCTGGTCTTCACGAAATCGAGCTGCAGCTGCCGTGTGCCGCCCTGGCTGTCATACACATTGATCGTGCGCTGAAACTGCGGCGTGACATTCCCGGCGGCCATGTCGCCCGCCGTATAGCTCACGGCTGTCGCGCTCGCGTCCAGATTGATCTGCGCGGACATCGTGGTGGTAGGTTCGGCTTTGCCGGAAAGCTGATTGATATTGACGGCCGTCAGATCGTTGCGGTCGGTCGGCACATTGCCATTTTGGTCGAGCGGCCATCCCATGAGATAATAGCCGGCAACATTGCGCAGATTGCCTTCCGAATCCGGCGTGAAGTCGCCGGCACGCGTGAAATACAGCGAACTGGCCGATCCCGGAGCGGCGGCCGTCGCGCTCACGACGAAAAAGCCGTTGCCTGAGATAGCAAGGTTTGTCGGCGTGGCTGTCGATTGAAGCAGTCCCTGCTGCGTGATGTTCTGCTGCGTGGTTTCAAGCACGCCAGCCGACGACACGTCACCGGCGCCAAGCGAAGAGGCGAGCAAGGTGGAAAACTGGCTCTGCCCCGTCTTGTAGCCGACAGTGTTGACATTGGCGATATTGGAAGAGGCAACGCTGAGTGCCGCGCTGTTGGCGGTCAGCCCTGCGACGCCGGTCATCATTGCGCCATAGAGGCTCATGGTCTTTTCCCTTGTGGCGTTGCTCGGCTTTTGCCGAACGCTGCCAGTCTGGTTTGGCGCCCGCTTCTCGGACGCGGGTTGAAATCCGTCACGAACTCAAAACGGCGGTCACCGCCGAAACCGGCACTTCCATGTTTCCGATCAGAAGCTCCGGTTCGCTGTTGGAAAGGTCGATTTCGCTCACGACTCCCGTGCTGGCCACGGCACTGTCGATTGCACTGCCGTCCGACGCAGTCGCTGTTACGGCAAGCTTGTATGTTCCGTCCGGCAAGGCGTTGCCGTTGTTGTCCTCGCCATTCCAGCTGAACGCGTGCTGACCGGCCGCGGTTTCGCCATTTGCCGTAAAGACGACCTTGCCCGTGGAATCGGTGATTGTAAGCGTGGTGCTGTTTGAGGCGCTGCCGAGCGCATAGGTCCAGTTTGCCTGTCCGTCCTGCAGCGGCGCATCGCCGTTGGTGATCGTCACGGTCTTGCCCAGATAACTTACGGCGTTGGCGGTGCTCTGGCCCTGCGCAAGCGCAATCAGCTGCTTGAGATTGTCGTTTGTGTTGATCTGCTGTTCGACCCCCGAAAATTCCACAAGCTCCTGCGTGAACTGATTGGAATCCATCGGGCTCATCGGGTCCTGGTTTTGAAGCTGCGTGGTGAGAAGCTTGAGAAACGTGTCGAAATTCCCCGAGAGCTGCGAAAGCGCGTCGGCCGGATTGCTGGCGCCGGCGGGCGAGGCCGCCGGAGTCGTCGTAGCTGGTGCTATGGTTGTCATGTCGCTTTCCTTACACGCGGATATCGAGGCGCGAACGGCTGGCCGTGAGCCCGTGAATCTTTGTTGCCGGTGTCGGGGCCTCGCCACTCGCGACGGCCTTCAGTCCAAGGGCGCTGCCGCCCTTCGGGGCCGGCGCGCTGTCACCTTGGCGATCCTGTCCTTTAAGCGAGAAATTGAGGCCATTGTTCGACAAATTCAATCCGGCGTCCTTCAACGAACGCGCGAGATCATGGCGATCGCGCTGCAAGAGGTGCAGTGTCTGCAGATTGTCGGCGGTCAAATGAGCCTGGGCTTTTCCGCTGGAATCAACCGAAAGCCGCACATCCACCCGTCCGAGTTCCGGCGGATCAAGACGGATGTCGAAATGCTTCTCACCATCTTTTGATTTCGCCGCGATGGTGATCGCGAGTGCGGCCGGATCCGGCGGAACCGGCGCTGCAGCAGGGGCCTGTTGCGGCACAACCTGTAATGTGGGCGCACCGCCCTGGGTCGCCTGTGACGCGGCGCTGCCGGAAGCGGCCATTGTCATGGCCGAAGGGGATGCGGCCGTGCTGGCGCCGGAGGAATTGTCGTTTCTTCCGGCAACCTGTTGCGGCGGGGTCTGTGCCGCCGCCGCTGAGGTATGATGATCGTCGCCTTGGGCTGGTATATCGGCGCGCTGCTGCGGAATCGCGGCCGAAACACGCACCTGCGAATCCGCCGGCGTCCCCGCCGTGCGCTCGTCCTTGGGCTGACCCGGCGTGCCACCGGTCTGCACGTCCTGTTTCAGGTCCGGTTTTGCCGATGCAGTGTCGAAGCGAACCGGCAAGGCTTTGGCTTGCGTGGACTGCTCGTCGGGCGCCTTTCGGCTCTTGTGGGCCATCATCAGCGCCTGAAGTTCGGGCGATTGCTGCGATGGCTCGCTGGCTGCGCCTTGCAAAGTCTGCGCGGTATCAGTTGCAGGCATTGCCGGCCGAATGGCTGCCGAGCCTGTGGTTGAGGCCTGAGGCTGATTTGTGCCTTGGGGTGTCGTCACGATTTTCAGCGATGCAAGCAAGTCCGGGCGGCCCGAACGGCTTTCAGATGCGGTATGGCCGCTGCTGACTGGTGCGGGCCTGGCACCCGCGGGCTCCGCCGGTTTGTCCGCGGTTTTAGGCGATGCGGCTGGAATTGTTCGCGGCATTTGGAGCGCAGCGGGTACATTGCGTGTGCCTGCAGCAGCCGTTTGGGCGGTTTGTGTGACGCCATCCGGATCGGCGGAAGCGGCAGCGGCGACGGATGACGGCTGGGCCGCCTGGATCAGCGCCATGAGTCCCGCATTCGGCGTATCGCTCTTCTTGTCGCCGGATTTCGGTCGTACCGCCGGGGCGACGGGGATCTGCAAACCGTCAGCCGATACCGCGCTTGCCCCCTGCGCGGACTGTGAAAGCAGGTGTGCGAAGATCGCATCCAGTGTCGGTACCCCTCGCGCAGCCGCGGGGGCTGTGCCCGCAAGGAGCGCCGCCTTGGTTGAAACTGCCGGTGCCGGACTGGCCGGAAGGGCTGCCACGAGAATCGAACCTGCAAATATCCGCAGATGCCGAAGCAAGGGCCGGACCACAACAAACCGCATGATTTTCTGCGGGTTTGATAGCAAGCCTTGCGCCAGCCGGCGCGGCTTGCGGCGCGGCATGAATTGCTCGCCGGGCAAAAGCTGCCGCCGTTTCGCGACCGCCGAAACCGGCAAAAGCGCGGATTTCCCCGCAAAGTTCTGGCACAGCGCTTGCGAACCGTTCAGCGGCAGAAAAGCATTTCCGGGATTATTGCGCCCGTGAGCATCAACGGAATCATGTCGAGCGCGCTTTCGGCGCTTCTTACCAACAGCCAGGCGCTGCGCACGGTTTCCAACAATGTTGCGAATATCAACACGCCGGGCTACGCGCGACGCACGGTTTCGCTTGAGGCCTCCGTTGTCGGTGGCCAACTCCAGGGCGTGGACATCGCAAGCATTCAGCGCGTGGTGGACAGATTTTATGACAGTGAAGTGCTTTCGGCGACGGCCGGCTCCTCGCAGTATGACGTGGAAAGCACTTTCTTCGATCAGGTCAACGGCTTTCTCGGTCAACCGGGCGACGGCACGTCGCTCAGCAGCCAGCTGGACAGCGTATTTTCGGCGCTTGGCTCCGCTTCACTCAGCCCATCTTCAAACGTCAGTCGTCAAGGCGTGCTCAATGCATTCCGGAATCTGGCGTCCTCGATTTCGAGCCTTTCGAGCCAGATCGGGCAGCTGCAAACCCAGGCCGATCGGCAGATCAGCGCGTCGGTTGGCACGATCAACGGCCTGATTCAGCAGATCTATCAGCTCAATCAGAAAATCCAGACGGCCCAAGCTGGCGGCGACACCGCCACCGGGCTGCTCGACAGCCGCGACCGGGCGGTGCAGTCGCTTTCGCAATATATCGGCGTGCGCACGTCGGAGCAGCCAAACGGACAGCTCGTCGTCATGACAAACGACGGCATCAATCTTGTCGGCGACACTTATGGCACGCTGTCTTACGCGGGGGGCAGTACGAACGGCACCTATGGCGAAATCACGGTCCAGGATACCAGCCCCGACGGCGCCCCAATTGGAACTTCCCAGGCGCTCGATCCGCATCTCGATTCCGGCTCGCTGAAGGGTTTGATCGACATGCGCGACAATCAGCTGGGGCAACTGGGCCGTGAGCTCGGCCAGTTCGCGCAGCAGACCGCGTTGGCATTCAACAGGGCCGCCAATGCGGGTTCGGCTTACCCGCCACCCACTTCGTTGTCTGGCCGCGACACCGGCCTCGTGGGGACCGACGCATTGAACTTCACGGGAAAAACGACAGTCGCGATCACCGATTCGGCCGGCAATCTCGTGAGCCGCATTGATGTGGATTTTGATGCCGGCACGCTATCGGTGGATGGCGGGGCCGCGGTTTCGTTTGCCGGCACGGTCGGCGACTTTGTGGACGCGCTCAACACGGCGCTCGGCGCAAATGGCTCCGCGAGCTTTACCGACGGCAAGCTTTCGCTTTCGGCGAACGGCACCAACGGCATCGTCGTGCAGGACGATGCCACTACGCCATCCGCCCGCGGTGGCTACGGCTTCTCGCAGTTCTTCGGACTCAACGATATTTTCCAGGCACAGGCGCCATCCATTCTCTCCACCGGGCTCTCGGCGGCGGACGACAGCGGGCTCGCGGCGGGCGGCGAGATAGATTTGGTTTTGAAGGGCCCAGACGGCGAAATTGCCAAACAGGGCAGTGTATCGATAACGGCCGGCATGACTGTCGGCGACGTGGTGAGCGCGCTTAACACTGCCATGAACGGCGCAGCAAGCTTCACGCTCAATTCTGACGGCTCGCTCAGCATGACGCCGGCCGGATCCTATTCGGACTACCAGCTTAACGTGACGAAAGACACGACCGAACGTGGCACCACCGGCATGAGTTTTTCGGTGCTCTTCGGCTTGGGCACTACGCAGGCGTCCGCGCAGGCGGCCAGTTTCAGCCTGACATCGGCGATGGCCGGGTCGCCGCAGAACCTTCCTTTCGCGCAGTCCCAGATCGACGCCACGACCGCGGCTGGCGATTCAGTGGTGACATCGGGCGATGCGCGCGGGCTTCTCGCGCTACAGGACGTGACGAACACACGTGTCTCATTCTCCGCGGCGGGCGGCTTTCCGGCGCAGACCGGAACGCTCAACGACTACATCAGCGGCTTCTATCAGGACGTGGCGACCCGCACCCAGGCAGCGCAGACAAATCAGACCACGCAGAGCGACAGGTTGACGGAAGCCCAATCGCGCCAGGCGCAGACGTCCGGCGTCAATCTCGACGAAGAACTCTCCAACATGATGATGTACCAGCAGGCTTACAACGCGGGCGCCCGCATGCTTTCCACCGTGCAGCAGCTTTACGACACGCTGCTGCAGCTTCCCATCTGATGAGGCGATGACATGATTGATCGTGTCGGCACCAACGCGCAGACCCAGCTTTATCTTGCGCAGGTCATGAAGGCGGGCAACGCGCTCGACCAGAGCGAGGCGCAGGTTTCAAGCGGCAAGGTGTCCGCAACCTATGGCGGGATCGGTAACCGGACGGCTGTGCTGGAAGCCGCGCGCTCCGCGGCAAACCGCTCCAGTGCCTATCAGGCGAATATCCAGCTCGCGCTCGACCAGTCCAACTTGCAGGACACGCAGCTGACTTCGCTGTCCAACCTCGCCAACGATCTCAGGCAGGCGCTGACCAAGGCGCTGGCCGATGGCGACGCCTCCACGCTGATGACACAGGCCGGCAGCATCTATCAGCAGGTCACCCAGATCCTGAATAGCAAGGATGCAAATGGCAACTATCTTTACGGTGGCGACAGGAACGATGTACCGCCGGTGACGCCGGCGACGCTTGCCGACCTTGCCGCGCTGCCGTCGGCCGCCAACGCCTTTGCCAACGGAACGGTGGCCGCGACAGTGCGCGTCGGCGACGGACAAAGCGTTCAGGTGGGCATGCTCGCATCCGATATCGGCACCAGCATTCTGTCCACGCTCAAGGACATTGCCGATTTCAACAACGGCGCGAGCGGCCCGTTCGGTTCCACAATTTCGGCAGCGCAGTCGGGCTTTCTCACAACCGAAATCGGCACGGCCGCCAATGCCGCAACCGATATCAACAACGCCGCGGCCAGCAACGGATATGTCAATAAGCAGCTTCAGGATGCCTCCGACCAGCAGCAATCGCTGAACACGCTCTACACGGGCTTTGTGTCGGATATCGAGGACGTGGACATGGGCCAGGCAGTGGAAAAGCTGAACCAGAACCAGATTGCCCTGCAGGCGGCCCTTCAGGTGACTTCGAAGCTCAACCAGCTTTCGCTGCTGAATTATTTGCCCGCCAGCTGAGGCGCTTGAAGGCGGCGGGCACTCGGCCTATACGCCGTGACCCATGAATACCGCCGGAGGCGACCGCGGCATACGCAAGCCGCCACACAGGACCCGCATCGTGGTTGCGATGTCGGGCGGCGTCGATTCGTCTGTTACGGCGACGCTGCTCAGGCGCGAAGGTTACGATGTCGTCGGCGTCACGCTTCAACTCTACGATCATGGCGCCGCTGCCAAGAAGAAAGGCGCCTGCTGCGCCGGCCAGGACATCTATGACGCCCGCCGCGTCGCCGAGCGCCTTGCCATTCCTCATTACGTCTTGAATTACGAGCAGCGGTTCCGCGAGCGCGTGATTGCGGATTTTGCTGAAACCTATGCCCGCGGTGAAACACCCATCCCCTGTGTACGTTGCAATGAGCGGGTAAAATTCGCCGATCTTCTGGAAACAGCCAGAGATCTGGACGCCGAGGCGTTGGCGACCGGACACTATATAAGGCGCGTGGACGGTCCCGACGGACCGGAATTGCATCGCGCGGCCGATGAGAGTCGCGATCAGAGCTATTTCCTGTTCGCGACGACACCGGAGCAGCTTTCCTTTCTCCGCTTTCCGCTGGGGGGCCTGGAAAAAAGCCAGGTACGTGCCATCGCGGCTGATCTCGGGCTTCCGGTGGCGGACAAGCCCGACAGTCAGGATATCTGCTTCGTGCCGGAAGGCCGTTACGCCGGATTGATCGAAAAGTTGAGGCCCGAATCTGCGAAGGCCGGCGAGATCGTTGATGAGAACGGCCGCGTGCTCGGAAGGCATGATGGCGTCATCCATTTCACGGTTGGCCAGCGCAAGGGCCTTGGTCTCTCCGGCAATGGTGAGCCGCTGTTTGTGCTGAAGATCGATGCTACGAATGCGCGCGTCGTGGTGGGCCCGCGCGCGGCGCTGGCCGTGCGCGGTATTGGCCTGCGCGATGTGAACTGGCTTATCCCGGCGGATGGTCCGTTCGAGTGTGCAGTGAAGGTGCGATCCACGCGCTCGCCGGTTTTCGCGCGTGTCATGCCGCGTGGGGACCGGGAAGCATTTATCGAGTTGCATGCGCCGGAAGAAGCCGTGGCGCCGGGGCAGGCATGCGTATTCTATCGCGGCACGCGCGTCCTCGGCGGCGGATGGATCGCACACACAGAGCCTGCCCGTGCGGCAGCATAATATTAGCGGCGCTTTTTTGGTCGCGCCGCTTTTTTTGCCTTGGCGGAGTGTTTCGGTCTTGTTGTTGCATGGGCTCTCGCGGCTCTTGCCGCGAACGGTTTCGGCCGCTTGTGATGCGGCTGATAGACCTGAAGCTTGCCGCCGCCGGGCAGCACCACATGGGTGATGGTTCCCCAGCCGCGATTGGCCGGATGCGCCACGCTGACGTTGCGCTTTTTCATTTCTGCGACGAAGGCTTCGATGTCGTCGCACATCAGGAAGTATTCGTGCACGCTGTTCTTGTCGGACTCGTGAATCGCGATATCGGCCGGTGGGCCGGCAAAGATCAGAAATCCATTGCCTGCATCGACGGCGGACAGCCCAAGAACGTCGGTCAGGAAATCCTGATCGGCCTTGTGGTTCCTGCTTTGGATCATCACATGCGCGCCGGTGATCATACCCAAGCCCTCTCAAGATGGCATCGCATTCTGGCATAAGCCCGGGCGGGTTGCGTGCCGGGCCGAGAGCCCTGAGGCTCGCTTGACAGCGCCACCCCCCACCCTTACATCCCGCCCCCTTGGCCGGTCGGGCAGCGTAGCTCAGTGGTAGAGCAGGGGAATCATAATCCCTTGGTCGGGGGTTCAAATCCCTCCGCTGCTACCAGCCCCAGATTTCCGGGAGTGCTTTGAATGACGGCAGCTCCTTCCACAAAACCCGCCAGCGTTTCAACGTCTGACGCCGTAACCATTGCCGACGTCCGCGCAGCGGCAAAGGTGATCGCCGGCATCGTTGAGCGCACGCCCACGCATCATTCCAGGACGCTTTCAAAGATCGTCGGTTGCGATGTCTGGCTCAAGTTCGAAAACCTCCAGTTCACCGCCTCATTCAAGGAACGCGGCGCGCTGAACAAGTTGATGTCGCTTTCGCCTGATGAAAGAAAGCGGGGCGTAGTGGCGATGAGTGCCGGCAATCATGCGCAGGGCGTCGCCTACCACGCCGGCCGGCTTGGCATTCCCGCCACGATCGTCATGCCGGAAGGGACGCCCTTCAACAAGATCAAGCACACCAAGAATTTCGGCGCCAGGGTGGTTATCGAAGGCGCCACGCTCTCGCAATCCTATGAGCGCGCGCGCGCTATCGCGGCGGCCGAAAACCTGACATTCGTGCATCCGTATGACGATCCCAAGGTCATTGCGGGCCAGGGAACCGTCGCATTGGAGTTGCTCGAGTCCGCGCCCGATGTGGACGCACTCGTGGTTCCCATCGGCGGGGGCGGGCTGATCTCGGGTATCGCCACCGCGGCAAAGGCGATCAGGCCCGCAATCGAGATTTTCGGCGTCGAAGCAAGGGCCTATCCCTCCATGTACGACGCCGTGAAAGGCAAGACGCTGCCCTGCGTGGGTCAAACGATCGCCGAGGGTATCGCCGTCAAGGAGCCAGGCGGCCTGACGCGCCAGATCGTGGATGCGCTGGTGAAGGACATTTTCCTCGTACGCGAGGACGAAATCGAGCGCGCGATCATTGCGCTACTGGAGATTGAGAAGACAGTTGTAGAAGGTGCAGGGGCCGCCGGCTTTGCCGCTGTCATGAGCAACCCTGACGTGTTCCGTGGCCGCAAGGTGGGCATTGTGTTGTCCGGCGGCAACATCGACATGCGGCTTCTGTCCAACGTGATCTTGCGTGAGCTGTCGCGCGAGGGACGCATCCTTTCGCTGGTGATCGAAATCGAAGACCGGCCGGGTCTGCTCGCAAAGGTCACGGCCATTGTGGCAGAGGCGGGCGGGAACGTACTGGAAGTCTCACACAACCGCATGATCACGAACATGAGCGCGAAGTCTGCCGATCTCGGCATGACCATCGAAGCGCGCGACGCCGAACACGCGGCAGAAATCCGCAAGAAACTGGAAGATGCCGGCTTTGTCCTGCGCACGCAGGCAACCGGCCCGCTGCCACCGTTGAGCAGCTTTTACAGCTCCCCGTTTTACTGATGTTTTGCTGCGCAGGCGGCGAGGAATGCCTGAGCGCTCTTGCGCAATCCGCGTGCGCTCCAGCTGTCCCGGGCCGATGAAGCGCCAACACCGATCGCGACGGGCTGCTCGCTCATGAGTAAGGCAAATATGCTGTCATCGCTCGCGACCGTCGTTGCAAGTTCGGTGCCCGCCGTCATCTCGAAATTCCGGCTGTTCTGGGATTTGCCGTGCAGCGTTGCGCTCTTGCCACCGCTTGAAAGCGTCACCGAAACTGGTTCGCCCTTGCCCTCCCCGACGCCTTCATATGCGCCCACGGCAAGATCGATACGGCCGTCGGCGCGGCAACGCGCAAACAGGACCTGATCGGACTCCTCTTCGTCCGGCTGCCCGGTCAGCGAGATCGCCCCGTCAGTCTTCCCGTTGCTCCACACGACGTTCACGTTTGCCGCCTGCGCCGCAAGCGGGACCAACAATGCCGCCACGGCGGCGAGCAGCATCTGCTTCATGATTCAACCCTGTCCGGCAGCCTTCTTGCACTCGGCATCCAGTTCGTCGATGTCGTAGCTCTTGCATTGCGCGACAAGCGCCTGTGCTTCGCTTGAGCGGCCTGCGCCAGCCAGCACCTTGATGCGCATGGGCAGGAGCACGGGCGAATTGTCGAAGCGCGCATTTGCCTGATCCATCAGCGCCTGCGCCTTGGCCCATTCTCCGCGCGCGATGTAGATGTTCGCCAGTCGCGAATACACAGCCCATGAAGGCTCGGGTCCGTTCACCGCGCGGAGCAGTGCTGCCTCGGACTGTGCGGAATTCTTCTCCTGGTCGTAAAGTTCCGCCACGACATATTCCGTGTAGGCATGATTTGAAGTCGGAGCCGTGATCGCGCGCTGGGCATCGGCCTTGGCGCTCGACGCCGATCCTGCATTGGCATCGGCAACATAGGCGGCGGCGTTCTCCGCATCGCCATAGTGCGCGATCAGTTGCGCAAGCGCCGGATTTGCGGGATGCGCCCCCTTCCACGGCAATGGCTTGGGCGTAGCAGGAAGCGTGTCGCGATATTCGCGGAATTCATAAGCTGCGAGCAGCTTCTCGCGTTCCTTTGCGGGATGATGCGTCGTTGCATCCTCCGCCATGGAGTCGACCGCTGCGTCGAATACGGTCAGTCCCACATCTTCGATCTGTTGTGTGCTGACATGGCCCTGGCTCAGGCTGAGCAAGCCGCTCACGCCGCCGATCGCGTTGAACACATTGGCCACCGGACCGCCCCCCGATCCGTTGTCGCGCTGCGCGGCTGCCCTGGCTGCGTCCGCCGCAGCTTTGGCTTCTCGTTCCTGCTCCGCAAGCTTGTCGAGAACGGAATTGGCGGCATCGGTCGAATAACCGGCCTTGACCATCATATCGAAGCCCAGCGCGTCGGCGGCGTCTTCCTGCCCCTTCTCGAACTGCGGTGTGAGCACATTGGCGCTCAGTTTCAGCAAGTGCTGCGCAAAATCCAGTCCACGCGCGACCTGCCCGGCATTGGCCCCGGACACGGCCACCGCAGTGGAGATGCCAACCTGATCCACGGCCGCTCCGTTCACCACCGCGTAGAGCTGCGATTTCTTGTACCAGTCCGCAATCCGGTGCCGGTAGATCGCATGCGCGAGTTCATGGCCGAGCACGAAGGCCAATTCGTCTTCATTGTCGAGCTTTTCCAGCAGTCCCACCGTGATGATGAGCGTTCCATCCGGCGTGCATTCGCCCGCAAATTCCGGCGCGGCAAGAATGCGCACCTCCGGCTGGAACGATGGCGGCAGATTGATGCCCGCCAGCAGCTTCAGCATCACGCCCTTGACGTAGTCATGGAGTGCCGGGGAAGGCACAAATCCCTGCGCGCGTGCGCGCATGATGCCTAATGTGCGCGGCCGGTCTGTCAGCATGCCGCTGTAGTCCGCGGCGGGTTTCAGAAGTTCGATGGCCTTGCCTTTGTCGGGGTAGCCATCGCCCTCTCCACCGCCGCCGAAGAGGCTCGCATCGGCGCTGACTGCAAGAAGCAGCGCGGCACAGGACAGGGTCGTAAGGGAAAAAGCGCGGCGGAAGGTAATCATATCACTGTCCGCCATTCGTGGGTTTGGGGCAGCCTTCGCCGAGCGCGCGTGTCGAACCGGCTTTCTTGTCCTGATCGCCGCCCATGGCAAGCTTGCGGCAGATCGGCTGGCCGGCGGTCGTCATGCGCGTGTTCACCATGTGCGGCGGCACCCAGTAGTTGGTGCCGTTCACATTCACTTCCAGCATCATGTTGGGCGCCTTTGCAGCAATCGGAAGGCAGGTCGGAAACTTGTCGGCGTCCATTGTCTGGACGCGTTTGCCGTTGGCCGCATCATAGAGGTCCACCTGCGGTGTCTTGGCTGACAGTACCATGTCGCCGGTGCCCGGGCAGGTGGTGTCGGCGAAAGCAGGCACAAATAACGTGAGCGCGGCGGCGAACGTCACGGTTCCGATGATCGGTCTCATTTCAAGCTCCCTTTCATGATGTTTGCAGGTCGGGAATTCCGCCCGCCACATGATGCACATAGCCCCAGAGCGCATCGGGGAAACCGACTAGCAGAAGTGCGGCCAGTTCCACCGATACGAAAACAACTTCCACCCAATTGGCGACCGAAAGCCCCGCCGCCAGCGTCAGCGCCAACCCTGCGCCGAGCGCCAGGAAAAACGCCAGCCAATGCCAGGCGATCTCGGCGGATTTTTCAAGCACATATTCCGCTGTCACGCTGCGCTCCCTGGCGTGATGCCCGCGCCGGCGCTTGCGCTTGAGCCGCTGCATGTGCAGCCACGACAGGATGAAGATCACCGGCACGATGGTCACGATCTGGATGGGATCGTTGGAAAATGTCTCGCCGAAAATCCTCACCACGTTCTGCTCGGGCTTGCCCTTGAAGGTGATGAGGTTGTCCAGCGCCATGGCATGCACGAACACATCGGGCTGCAAGGGCCCGTTCACCGGCGTGTAGGATTTGTCCTGCGCGCCTTCGATGCCGCCGCCATAGAAAACGATGCGCCGGGCCATGTCGGACACATCGGCATCGGGCCGCCCGCTCAAGAGGCTTTCGACGGGGATGACGCTTTCATAGGGGCATCGCGCCCGCACCTGTTCCGGATCGAAGAACGCAAGATAGATGCGGCTGAAAAAGCCTATGTCCTGATCGCAGGAATAGCTTTTTCCGCTCTCGTCGGTGGGCCGCATCCATTTGCGGTTTATGGGATCGGTGCGCGTGCCCCACACGAGCTCCATCACGCCATCCGGGTTGGCGTCGAGAGGTTTCAGGCCGAGAGCGGCGATTTCAGGATCATTGCGATGCGCGCGGTAGAAGTCGCTGTAAACGGAAAGCGCCAGCGAATGGCACGGCATATTTCCCTTCTCGCCGTTCAGGCAGCGGCCCGTCACCGGATACTGTCGCGCAATTCCCTGGTTGAGCATGATCGTGGGATCGAGAATCCGCACGCCCGTCCTGACGATCGGCTTGATCAGGGGTTCGTCTTCGCCGGCTTCGAAATAGATCGGAATTCCGTCGGCCTGATAACGGCGGATTTCGTCAATCAATTCCTTCAGGGTCTCGTCCTTGCGCAGCCCGCTTTTGCGGCTGTCCACGAACAGGAAATCCACGATCACAGCTTTCGGCTTGTAGAGCCTGAGCGCGTCGAGCACGCGCGCATGCATGCCGTAGGACCATGGCCACGACGATTCGGTGTCCGAAAGCGTGTTGTCGTCGATCAGCGCTACGGCGATCTGGTCATGGCCGGACGTACCGTAAAGATAGGGTCCGCTGATCAGAAGGTTGGAAATGTCCTGTGTGTAGCGCTGGACGAGGCTTGAGAATCCGAACGGGTTGAGCAAGATCTGCCAGCACGCAAGCGCCACAAGAACTACAACGACCCACCAGAACGGCATGCGCGCACGCAGCGCGTTCATGTGCTCACGGTTGGGCCTGCGCGCGCGCTCGATAAAGCCGCGCTTGGGCGCTGTCGGCGAGTCGCTGACGCCCATCCCCGCTCGGACCCCGAACTGGCGATTGCAGGCAGAAGGCTATCACGACGCGGCGTGGCGGAAAAACCGGAACTCAGCGTGCAAACTTTTCAGAAAGGATGATGGATGACACCGTTCGCGACACGCCATGGGCGCTGCCGATGCGGTCAAGCGCGGCATCCATACGGGCGGGAGTGTCGGCTTCGACCATCGCCACCATGTCGAAGGCCCCGGAAACGGCGGAAAGCGAGCGCACTTCGGGCATTTTCTTCAATTCTCCCGAAACGCGGTCAGCCCGCTTCGGGTCGGCCAGAATCATGACAATCGCGCTCAGGCGCCCGGCGGTCGCCTTGTCCGAAAGTTGCACGGTGTAACCCTGGATGATGCCCTCCCGCTCCAGGCGGGCGATCCGCTCCTGCACGGTCGAACGCGCCAGGCCCAGTTTGCGGGCGAGCGAGGCGGCCGGTTCGCGCGCATTGGCCTTCAGAAGAGCAATCAGCTCGGCATCCTTTTCGCGCATGCAAAGTTCCTGCAAATCGCCGGATTTTCCGGCGTTTCGCCGGATACTAGCCTACAAACCGGCGAATCGCCGCCTCCTTTTTGAGGGCGCAAAGCCCTAGCTTTTCCCGGTAGTTAGACGGGAGCGCGCCATGAAGAACGTGATGCTGGTCGGGGGTGGCAAGATCGGAATAGCCATCACCCACTTCCTTTCCACAAGCGGCGACTACAAGGTCACGGTGATCGACCGCGATGCTGCAAGCCTCGAGCGTATGCCGCGCAAGAACGTTGAAGTCCGCAAAGTGGACATCGCAGCGCCAGGTCTTGCCCGGGAAATGGAGGGACAAGATGTCGTTCTTTGCGCCACCCCCTATCACCTGACGTCCACGGTGGCCGAGGCGGCGAAAAAGGCCAACGCGCATTACCTCGATCTTACGGAAGATGTGGAATCCACCCGCACGATCAAGAAGCTAGCCAAAGGGTCGGACACGGCCTTCATACCGCAATGCGGACTGGCGCCCGGGTTCATCTCCATCGTCGCCTACGACGTTTGCAAGAAGTTCGAAAAACTGCGCGATGTGAACCTGCGCGTTGGCGCGCTGCCCGTCTATCCGACGAACGCCCTGAAATACAATCTCACATGGTCCACCGATGGCCTGATCAACGAATACTGCAATCCTTGCGAAGCGGTCCGCGACGGCAAGAAAACCGAAGTGCCCTCGCTGGAAGAGCTTGAACACTTCACGCTGGACGGGGTGGAGTACGAGGCGTTCAACACCTCTGGGGGCCTTGGCACGCTCAGTGAGACGCTCGAAGGCAAGGTCGAGAACCTCAACTACAAGACCGCGCGCTATCCCGGCCATCGCGATATAGTCAAGCTTCTGGTGCGTGACCTCGGCCTTGGCGTGCGGCGCGATATCTTCAAGGACATGCTGGAGCACGCGATTCCCGGCACCAAGCAGGACGTCATTCTGATTTTCGTGACGGTTACGGGCTGGATCGGCGGCAAGCTTACCCAGGAAAGCTATGCGAAGAAGGTTTATGCACAGCAGGTTGGCAGCATGTTCATGACTGGCATTCAGGTCACGACGGCCGCCGGCATCTGCGCCATGACCGACCTCCTGATGGAAGGGAAACTGCCGCAAAAAGGCTTTGTGCGGCAGGAGGAATGCAAGCTGTCCGATTTCCTCGCCAACCGCTTCGGCAAGTATTACGCTTGAGCATGGTCACGAATCTCCTGAGCCATTTTGGCCTCTCGTCCTTCGGCGATCACGCCGTGCATTCGCCCATCGACGGGGCCGAGATCGGTCGCGTCGCCCACGACGATGCCAAAACCGTTGAAACGAAGATTGCAAACAGTGTGGCGGCGTTCAACGCCTGGCGCGAAATCCCCGCCCCGAAGCGCGGCGAGCTCGTGCGCCTGTTCGGCGAGGAATTGCGCACCAACAAGGATCATCTGGGCCGGCTGGTGACGCTGGAGAGCGGAAAAATCCTTCAGGAAGGCCTGGGCGAGGTCCAGGAGATGATCGACATCTGCGACTTCGCCGTCGGCCTTTCGCGCCAACTTTATGGCCTAACGATCGCTTCCGAACGCCCCGGCCACCGCATGATGGAGCAATGGCATCCGGCGGGCCCAGTGGCGATCATATCCGCCTTCAACTTTCCTGTGGCAGTGTGGGCCTGGAACGCAGCGCTTGCGCTCGTTTGCGGCGACAGCGTGATCTGGAAGCCGAGCGAGAAAACTCCGCTTTCGGCGCTTGCCACGCAGGCGCTCTTCGAGCGCGCGGCAAGAAAATTTGCTTCGGCGCCCGCCGGTCTTTCACAGGTGGTCCTTGGATTGCGGCAGGCAGGCGAGGCCCTCGCGAAAGACCATCGCATTCCAGTGGTCAGCGCCACTGGGTCCACGCGCATGGGGCGGGAGCTCGCGCCCGTGGTCGCCGCGCGTTTCGGCAAGTCCATTCTGGAACTCGGCGGCAACAATGGCATGATCGTCTGTCCTTCGGCGAAACTGGATCTTGCGCAGCGGGCCATCCTGTTCGCCGCCGTCGGCACGGCTGGCCAGCGCTGCACGACGCTCCGGCGCCTTTTCGTGCATGAATCGATTTATGACCGGCTCGTGCCGGCCCTGAAGAAGACCTATTCAAATCTCCCGATTGGCAATCCGCTGGAGAAGGGGACGTTGGTCGGGCCGCTGATCGACAAGGCCGCGTTCGACAACATGGAGCGCGCGCTAGTGGCCGCGCGCGACGAAGGCGGCAGGGTTACGGGCGGGGGCCGCGTCCTCGCCGAAAAATTCCAGAACGCCTGGTACGTGCGCCCGGCGATCGTGGAAATGCCGGACCAGACGCCTGTTGTTTGCCGCGAAACATTCGCGCCAATTCTTTATCTGATGCGCTATTCCAGATTCGAAGACGCGCTCGCCAGACACAATGCCGTTCCGCAGGGTCTTTCATCCTGTATCTTCACGCAAGACATGCAGGAGGCCGAAAGGTTCCTGGCCGCTGCCGGCTCCGATTGCGGCATCGCCAACGTGAATATCGGGCCGTCCGGCGCGGAGATCGGCGGAGCCTTCGGCGGTGAAAAGGAAACCGGCGGCGGGCGTGAAAGCGGTTCCGATGCGTGGAAGGCCTATATGCGCCGGCAGACGGCCACCATCAACTATTCCGACGCGCTTCCCCTCGCACAGGGCATCGAGTTCACAGCATAAGGGCACGATGCGGGTATGCAGCGGCGGGCCATCCGTCCGGTCCGGAACCGGCGCGGGGTGCGCCCGTTTGTCTTCACAACATGCAAGGGAGACTCCGGTTCAATGGCGCGATAATATCCGCCATCTCATGGAGACGGCGATGCAACACCAGAACATCCGGGAAGGTTTCGATGTCTTTCTGCATGACGGCGGCCATGCCTTCGGCGCCGTTCGCGAGGCCCGCAAGAACGAGATCGTTGTCTATATCGAAAACGCGGGGGACTTCCGCGTGCCGGTATCTGCAGTGAAAGAGGTGGACTCCGAAAAAGTCGTGCTCGACCGCAGCAAGCTGTCGCCCATTCTGCTTGAAGCGATTGCACGCGCCCATTCGCGCGAGGATCCGCGGATCTGATCCCGCGAGCCGTTAACCCTTTTTTAAGTGTATGCTTCATGTCCGCTGAGCCGCAGGCAACAGTTGCGCGTTGCTTGGGGTGAGTTCAGGGGATGCCCAGAAACGTGGGCCAGTGGACTGGCATCATCGTAACCACGATCGTCGTGCTTGGCTGCGACATGGATGTGCTCTATGCGGTGCCGCTTGGCATATTCGCGGGCACACTGGCGACGTTCTTTGTTGCGCTGTCGGAACAGCGCACCATTGCAAACAACGGCAAATAGCTGAATCCGCAGGCTGGCGCCTGCGGAAGCGGCAGACGCCGGCCCTAGGCGGGTTCCGGCGGAATGTTGTTGAGCGCCTCCTCCATTTCCTGGAAGGTCGGTTGCGCTTCGGTGGGTACGCTGCCGCGCCCAATTTCCACGGACACCTGCGCGGCGTTGCCATGCAAATGCGCAACAAGAATATCCCGAATGACGTGATAGAACTGCGCCTCGTTTTCGACGATCGCCTTCAGCCGCGTGGCGATCGGCCCCACGATGCCATAGGCCAGAAACACGCCCATGAACGTGCCCACGAGCGCTGATCCGATCATGCGGCCCAGAACCTCCGGCGGTTCGGATATTGCGCCCATCGTTTTGATCACGCCCAGGACCGCGGCCACAATGCCGAGCGCGGGCAATCCGTCGGCCATCGTTTGCAACGCATTGGCCGGCCCCATCGCTTCGTGATGGTGCTTTTCGAGCTGTTTTTCCATTGCCGCCTCGACCTGGTGCGGATCCTCCAGGCTCATGGTCATCATCCGCAGCGTGTCGCAGATGAAGGAAAGAGCGAAATGGTCCTTCGTGATGCGGGGATAGCGCTTGAAGATCCCCGACTGGTCGGGTTTCTCAACATGCTGCTCCAGCGCGATCATGCCTTTGGTCTTCATGGTCTTGGTCAACAGGAAAAGAAGACACAGGAGATCGCGATAATCCGCGGGCTTCCATTTCGGGCCGGAGATCACTTTCGACATCTCCTTGCCGATCTTCTTCAACGAGTACATGGAGCCGCCGATAAGGAGCGCAGCGATCGCTGCGCCTCCGATGGTCATGATCTCGTGCGGCAACGCCTCAAGAACCGAGCCCAGCGAGCCGCCCGACATCAGGAAGCCGCCGAACACCATGAGAAAGAGGAATACAATGCCGCCAATCTGGAGCATGAACCGGACCCGTGACAATGCGAAAGCCGCAAGGCAAAACCCGCGGCCGGACGGTGTTAGTATTATGGAAAGGACTTAAAGAGCGATGAAAGCGCCGGTTTTGCCGCGCGCTCGCGCCCCCTATTTCCTAATATTCTCTTTCGCTTCGCCGAGCCGGCGTGCGGCAAGTGCCGCAAGTTCGACGGCGACCTTGTCCCCCAGGCGCGTGGCGTCGTCGGTGGCACGCGTGGCGCGCACGGCGGCTTCCACGTAAAGCCGGAGCAGTGGCCGATCCGCGGCGACCGCCCGGTGCTTTACCTCATCCAGGTAGCTGCAAAGGCCGTTTGCGATCCGCCCCGCCGCGACAAGACCCACGGTTTCGGCAAGGCCCCGGATTTCATGGGCTTCGCTGTACAGCGCATCCATGTCGCCGGCTTTCAATGCTCCTTCGAGCTTGGTCACGTAGCCGTCGACGACGGTGCACAGCTCCTGACTCCTGGAAGCGATGATGCGCTCGGCCCGTTTCGCGGTCTCGGCGTTGTTGACATTGCGCAGAAACTCCGCCACGTCCGCGCTTCGCAGCAGCGGCTTTGGTGCAATCATTTCCGCTCCGGATCCCGGTCTTGTTCCATGCGCCATGTCGCCCTCGCTCACTGGATTTCGATATCGTCCTTGAAGTCGTCCTTGCGGCGGAATGGCCCGGGATAATCGGCCGACTTGTGGCGCCGGCGGTCGGGTCCAAAATAGCTGTCGCTGCGCACAAAGGCGCGCGGCCGTTCCACCAGCTCCGCGACGCGGAGGAACAGGTTTTGTGCCGTGATTGGCTTGGCCAGGAATTCCGTAACACCGGCGTCGCGGGCCGCTTCCACGCGGTGGCGCTCGGTGTGCCCGGTGACCATCACGATCGGAACATAGGGATTGGGGCTGTCCTGTGCCGTTCGCACCATCCTGGTGAACTCGATGCCGTCAACCGGCTTCATGGAAAGATCGCTCAGCACGAAATCGGGCCGTTTCTCGCGCAGCTCGACATAACCCGCGCCGCCATCGGCGGCTTCCAGCACGGTCTTGATCCCGAGCGTATGCAGCAGCGAGCGCAACAACGCCCGCATGTGCGCATTGTCCTCAATGACGAGTGCCTTAAGATAGTCGAAGCTTGCGGGCATGAGCGGTCAACCGCGCAAAGCATGCGCGCGTGTCGCTTGTTTGTGGCGGTCGCGCGGCGCCAAGATCGGACACCCAGTTGTCAGGCCCTGAGGACAGGATATTGGCCCCGGGTTAGGATTTGATTAAACCATCGTGACGTCAGGAGATTTCCGCCATTGAAGGATGAACGTCTGCCCTTTCACCAGCGGCTTCTGTTGGCCGCTGCCGCCAGCGTCCGTTCGTTGTCCTCGCCGGTCACCTTCGGCGCACACGCAATTGTCGAGGATGGGCAGGGCCGCGTAATCCTTGTGCGCCACAGTTATTTGAAAGGTCTGTCCTTTCCCGGCGGCGGCGTGAGCCGCGGTGAGCAACCGGATCAGGCGTTGCTGCGCGAACTGAGGGAAGAAGTGGGGCTGTTGCGCAGCGCTCCGCCGCAAGTATTCGGGCTCTATACGCGGCGGCTCGGCATCGCGACCAATGTGATTGCGCTTTATCGCGTGCGAGAGGCCATGATCGACTTCAAGCCCAACCTCGAAATTCGTGAAATCGTTCTGGCCGATCCTGCAAATCCGCCCGAAGGCACGCTGCCGGCCGTGCGGCGCCGGCTTGCCGAGCTTTCCGGCGGTGCTTCGCCGTCACATCGCTGGTAATCGTCAGATCGGATCCCACCCGAATGTTCCGGTCGTCGGTGCAAGGTCGAAGAAGCTGGGTTTCAGCGCGGGCATGCAATGGTTGGCGATCGTCTCCGGCGTCCAGCCCTCCACCTTGCCGATGCCGCGGATCGGGCGCGGCTGGCTCATCAGGAAAATTTCGTTGCCGCGCGCCACGAATATCTGGCCCGAAACGTCCTTGCAGGCCGGGGAAGCCAGCGACACTGCCAGCTGCGCCACCTGATCGGCGCGCATCATGTTCTTCATGCGCTCGACACGCTTGGCGCTCGCTTCATCCTTCACCGGAATGGTTGCGATCATGCGCGTCCAGGCGAACGGCGCAATCGTATTGGCGCGAACGTTCTTCTGCGCGCCTTCCATGGCGATGATGCGGGAAAGGCCCACAATCCCCATCTTGGCCGCGGCGTAATTGGCCTGCCCGATATTGCCGATCAGCCCCGATGTAGAAGTAAACAGCACGAACGACCCTTCCTGCTGTTCGCGGAAGTGGTTGATCGCCGCCTTGCATACATTGTAGCTGCCCTGCAGATGTACCTCGATCACCTGGTCCCAATCCTGGTCAGTCATCTTGTGGAACATGCCATCGCGCAGGATGCCGGCCGGATTGATGATGGCATGAAGCCCTTTGAACGTATCCATCGCCTGCTCGATCATGCGGGCCACGCCTTGTCGGCTGGAAACGGAATCGGAATTGGCGACCGCCTGGCCGCCGGCCGCCTTGATCGCGCGCGCCACCTGCTCGGCGGGGCCGGCGGACCCTTCGTCTCCGCCCGCCACACCTCCGCCCAGATCGTTCACCACGACCTTCGCACCTTCCTTCGCGGCCAGAAGCGCACATTCCTTGCCGATGCCGTTGGCCCCGCCCGTGACCAGAACCACCTTGCCATCGAGCACACCCATGGGATTACCTCCGTTTGTTGTCTGGCGGGAGATTAGGCGGGTGGCGAAGGGCGGCAAAGAGGCGGGCTGGAAAATCCGCGCCGAAACCCCGGACGATATGGCCGCTGTCGAGGCTCTGGTCGCCGAAAGTTTCGGCCCTGGCCGTTTTGCCAAAACCGCCTACCGGTTGCGCGAGGGCGTGCATCCGGAAAGCGGTCTGAGTTTTGTCGCCGTCGAAAGCGGCGCCTTGCGCGGTTCGGTGCGTTTCTGGCCTGTCTTCGTTGGCGCCACGCGCGCGCTGCTGCTGGGGCCGCTCGCAGTGCAGTCCGATCAGCGTGGCCGCGGCATCGGTATCGCGCTCATGCAGCGTGGCATCGAAGAGGCGAAGACACTCGGCCACCGCGCCATCGTTCTGGTCGGCGATGAGCCCTATTATTCCCGCGTCGGCTTCAGGCCCGTTCCGCCGGGTAAAGTGAAATTCCCCGGGCCCGTGAACCCCGCGCGCATTCTTGGGTTGGGCTTGGTGGATGGTGTATTCGAGTCGCTCGAAGGCGACGTAATGCGCGCGCGGATTGACGATCCGGTCTGCGCCGTCGGCGCACCTGTCGGCCCGCGCTAGCGTCCTTCCAGGCGCCAGGCCAGCAAGATGGTTCCGAGGAGAATGACAAGAGTCGCCCATACGGGCAGCAATGCTTCCTGCTCTACGCTGGTCACGCGATAGGCGCCGTTCTGACGCAAGCCTATCCAGTCATCGCCGGCCGCGACACGATCCGCGCCCACGCGCCGGATGGAAGGCAATCCATCTTTCAGCCAATGGATCGAACCGCCACTGGCATCGGTCACCGGCCGCAGGATCGCATCCGTCGCGCGCATGTCGGCCACTTCCTTGGGATTGAGTGGTCCCGCCGCCGCCACTGCGTTCAGCGTGCCATCGGTTAGGCGATAAAGCCCAAGCTCGCCGGCCTTGGCCGCGGCCCGCCACACGCCCGGTCCGGTCTTCTCCAGGTTCAAAGTCGTCTGCTTGCCGGAAGGATAGGTCAGGGTCACTGGCTTTGCGGTGTCGGCCATCGTGCGCCGCTCCACCGAAATCATTCCGTTTGCGATAGAGGCCGAAAGACGTTCGGCCTCCAGCTCGGGCTCTTTCATGGCCCAATGTGCAAGGCGGCGCAGCAGTTCTGCATCCGGGCCGCCGCCTTCGAACCCGCGCGCCCACAGCCAGATGTGATCGGAAAGCAACTCCGCGACGCGCCCTTTGCCGACCTTGTCCAGAATGAGGAGCGGCTGATCGCCGGGGCCGGACAGCAGCGTCTGGCCGGCAAGCTTTGTGGCGCCAATCAGCCGGAACCAGCGGCCCCAGCCCGGCGGCTTGCCATTGGTGTTGGCGCCGGGAAGATCTTGAGTCACCGGATGCGCCATGCCTTCGGGTGTCACCATGGGCTTGAACCCCTGCGTGATCACCTGTCCGGTCGGCTGCGCGGGCAGCACGGCGGCCAGCGGCGTGCGGTAGATGCTCATTGGCTCGGCATATTCGGGACCGGCGGACACCAGCAGCGCGCCGCCGTTCTCCACATAGCGCGCAATATTGTCGAAATAGGTGAGCGGAAGGATGCCGCGCTCCCTGTAACGGTCGAAGATGATAAGATCGAATGAATTGAGCTTTTCCACGAACAGCTCGCGCGTGGGAAATGCGATAAGCGAAAGCTGATCGATGGGCGTGGTATCCTGCTTGTCCGGCGGACGCAGGATGGTGAAGTGCACGAGATCCACGGACGGATCGGATTTGAGCAGGCTTCGCCATACCCGTTCGCCCGCATGCGGCTCGCCGGACACCAGCAGCACACGCAGGCGGTCGCGCACACCACTGACCGTCACAACCGCGCGGTTGTTCTGCAAGGTCAGTTCGGAGGGGCCGGGCTTCGCCGCAAGCTCGATCACGTTTTCGCCGCCATGGGCGATGGGCACGCGGATGATGGAATTCTTGCCCACGGGTACTGGCTGCGTGCCACGATCCTGCCCGTCCACGCGCACATCCACGTCAGCAAAGCTGTTCGCGCTGGTGCCGAAGTCGTCAACGCGCAGAACGATATACACCTGCTGGCCCACGATGGCGTAGCGTGCGGCGCTCACAACTGAAAGCTTGCGGTCGCGCTCGTCCGGCCGCCCAACAAGAACCACCTGCAGCGGCCCGTGCAGGGTTGTCTTGCCGTTCTTTGGGGCATCGTGCACTTCGCCGTCGGTAATCAGGATGGCACCCGCCACGCGCTCGGGCGGAACGTCTGCCAGTGCGGCGTCGATCGCGACAAAAGCCTGGGTGCCGTTATCGTCCCCCGTCGTTCGGGTGGTGATCTGGACTTCGCGAATTTCGAGGGACTTGTCTTTCGCCAGCTCCGCTTTCAGTCTCGCCGCCGCGTCGTCGGCTTGCGCGCGCCTGTTCCCCACGCTCATGCTCTGTGAATGATCCACGACGATGGCGACGACATCAGGCAACCCTTCGCGCGTTTCATGCACGATCATCGGATTGGCGAGCGCGGCGATGACGGCACCCAACGCAAGTCCGCGCGCCCACCAGCCGCGCGCGCCGCGCAAACCTCCGTAAATTGCAATGACCGCCGCGCCGGCTATGAACACCCACAGAAGCCAGTCCGGGACATGCGGCGCAAAGGCGAGCGACGTGCTCATGGACCGTGCCCCAGCCGCTCCAGCAGGGCCGGCGCATGCACCTGATCGGTCTTGTAGTTGCCGGTCAGCGCATACATCACCACGTTGATGCCGAACCGGCCGGCGAGCTCACGCTGGTCTTCGCCGCCAGGAACCGGCTCGAACAGGTGACGGCCGGAATCATCCACCGCCCAGGCGGCGGCCCAGTCATTGGGTCCGATGATCACAGGCGACACGCCGTCGCCGCCGCGTGCCGGTCTTGGGCCTGCATTTGGATCGGCTGGGGGGAGCGCCTCGACCCACACTTTCCCGCCAACCCAGCGGCCCGGAAATTCCTGCAGCAAATAGAATGTCTTGGTCAGCACGTGATCGGACGGTATCGGCTCAAGCGGCGGCAGATCGAGTTTCGAAACAAGCCGCCGCAACGTCTGTTCGCCGGGCGAGTTCGGGCCTTCCATCGCACCAAGCGACAGATCGCGTGTATCGAACAGGATAACGCCCCCGTTGCGCATGTAATCGGCGACCTTGGCGAGCGCCTTTGGCGAAAGATCCTTTTCACGCGGATCCATCGGCCAATAAAGCAGGGGAAAGAAGCTGAGGTCATCGATTTCTAGATTGACGCCCATCGGCTCCATCGGCTCGTAGGATGTGCGCGCGCGCAACGCCTGCCCAAGGCCGGTCAGGCCCTCTTTGCTGATCTGGTCTATGTCCGGAATACCGGTGATTACATAAGCCAGCCGGGTGTTGAGCGCGGCCTGCATGTCGAACGCATCGTCGGCGCGTGAGGGCACGGGATGAACAATGGCGGCGAGAAAAAGGACGGTGCCCGCTCCGGCAACGAGGCGCCGCGGCAACGAGAGATAGCCGCGCTGGAACAGGGAAATCAGCGCATCGAGAAACAGCAACGCAATCGCGATGGCCAGGAATGGAAACTCCAGCGCGATCGAAGCGCTGCCGCTATACGTCCTCAAATCCAATCCGCGGATCGGCAGAAGAAAGGTTTTCGCGCCGACGGCATTGAGCGCGATTTGCGCCCCCTCCACGCCGTAGAGGCCCGGCGGATGGGTCGGTCCCGGCTTGATCTTGCCAATCTCCATGCCGCGAATTGGCAGAACGTCGGCAGGCGCTTTGTGCGGCCGCCCGAATCCGTCGAGCGTCTCAAAGGCCGGATAGACTGCGCTCGCGCCGGAACCCATGTCACCGGGGCTTGCACCGCTCGCCAGTGCCAGCACCCGGCGCAGCATGTCCACATAGAGGCCCGACAAGGGCAGCGATGACCAGGATGGTCCGGCCGTCACATGGAAAAGCACGATCCAGCCCTTGCCGCGCTGCTGTGCCGTTACGAGCGGCGTGCCGTCCGCGAGGCGCGCCCATGTGCGGTCGGAAAGCTCCACCGACGGTTCGGCAAGAATTTGCCTTGAAATCGTGACGTCAGGAGGAACGGCCAGGCCGCGGAAGGGGCTCGAATCCGGAAATGGCGCCAGATGTTGGGGAGAAGCCCATCCCATCGCGCCGCCGAGATAGCGCCCGCCTGTGCGCAGCTTCACCGGCACCAGATCGTCCACGTTTTCCGTCATGCGCGGGCCGGCGAAGCGCACGAGCACGCCCCCGTCAGCGACGAACCTGGCCACGCGCGCGTAGTCGGCGCCGGCGATCCTTCCGACGTCGGCGAGCACCAGCACCGAAATCCCGCGCGACAGGGCTTCGCCGATCGTGCCTTTGTGCAGGTCGGCGTAAGGCGAAAGGGCGCGCTGCAGATAATACACGTCGGACAGAAGCGGCTGCTCGTCATTGCTGCTTGCCGAAACAAGACCGACGGCGCGCCGCCTTGCATTGAGATCGAGCAGCTGCACGCCGCCGGCGGAATTTTCATTCACGATTTCCAGCCGGGCCGTTTCGTTGCGCACTTCCAGCGGCAATGAAATCCTTGCGGTTGCCACGCTCGCGCCATCGGCGAAACGGAATTGCGCCGACATGAGGTTCTCGCCATGGCTGCCGATGGCGGCGATCTCGCCGCCGCGGCTTCCGTGTGCGTCGGCGCGAAAGACGATTGTCGAAAACCCGTTCGCTTCGTTTTGCGCCGGACGCAGCGCGAGCGGCCCCTTGCCCGGCGCATCCCCATAGATCTGGAGGTCGCCGATCGCTGACAAGGCGGCTGCCGTTTTGCGCGCGTCATTCTGGTCGATGCCGTCGCTCAACCAGAGAATTTCGGGACGCGTTGCAAAATGGATTTTCGCCAGTGCGGCTGCGGCGCGCGCGCGGTCTGGAAGCCAGGGCTGCGGCTCAAGTTCGCGCGTTGCCCGCAAAGCGCTGCCGGCATCGAGCAGGCTGACATTCGGCGTCAAGGCGGTCGCCGTTGGGACGATAGCGACGGGCCGTCCGGCACGATTGGCCGACGTCAAAGCATCCGACATCGCCGCCTGCCGCGCATCCCAGGCGTGCGCCGCTGTCCAGCCGTTATCTACGAACAGGACAAGCGGTCCCGAACCCCCAAGCTTCGGCGGCTGTCCCAGCATCGGCTCCGCCAGCGCGACGATCACCAGAGCCGCCACGACAAGCCGGAGCAACAAGAGCCAGAGGGGCGTGCGCGCCGGTGTTTCCTCGCGGCCGCCCAGCCCAAGCAGAAGGCGCAGCGGTGGAAAGACTATGCGCCGGGGCGACGGCGGCGTCACGCGCAGCAGCCACCAGACCACGGGCAGAACAGCGAGCGCCGCCAGAATCCAGGGTGTCGTGAAGCTCAGGGAGGCGAACAGGCTTGTCATCGCGCTCATGTGTCATGCGCGCCGGATTTGCGCGCGAGTCCCGCCGAGATCTGTGTAAAGCGCCACCAACGCGAGCTCCGGCTGTTTGTCGGTTCGGTGCGCGAGATAGCTCCAGCCCAGCCTGCGGGCGAAGGCCGACAAGGCTTCCGCATGCGCGCGGAACCGTTCGCGGTAGGCATCGTGAACCGTTTCCGCCCGGCCCAGCGTTTCGCGCATGCTTCCGGGAACATCTTCGAAGCGGATGCGCCCGGAAAACGGGAAATCCTCTTCCGCCGGATCGATGATGTGCACCAGATGCCCGGTCAAACCCTCATGCGCCAGCCGCCGCATGCTTTTTTCGATCTCCGCGAATGGCGAAAGGAAATCGCTGAACCACACGAACTGGGCGTTGCTGCTTGCGGGCGCATCGGGCGGGAGGCCGCCTGCCTGCGGATCCTGCTCAATCAGCTCGTGGGCGATGCGGCGCAAAGGCGCGCGGCCCGTTGCCGGCCCATGCCCGTCGCCATAGAGCGCAATGCGCTCGCCGCCGCGCACCAGAAGCGAGGCCAGCGCGAGGCAGAGAACGCTGGCTCGATCGATCTTCGTCGTGCGCGAGAAATCCGACTTGAACCGCATGCCGGGCGAGCCGTCGCGCCACAGCCACACCGCTTCGGCCGCTTCCCATTCGCGCTGGCGCACATAAAGATGCTGCGATTTTGCCGATTGCCGCCAGTCTATGGCTGTCGCGGGGTCTTCGGCCTGATAGCGGCGGAACTGCCAGAAGGTTTCGCCCATGCCGGCCTTGCGGCGTCCGTGCACGCCAAGGCTTACGACCGAGGCAAGGCGTTCGGCCGCCACAAGAAGCGGCGGTAGCGCCGCTCCCAGCATTTCGGCCTCCTCGCGCAACGGGCTCCATCTGCCGCGCTGGCGAAGATCGGTTGCTGGTTTCTGGTCGGTCAAAGAATGCTCGTGCAAAGCCGGTCGATGACCTGGTTGAGTGTTGTGCCTTCGGCGCGCGCGGAGAAATTGAGCGCCATGCGGTGACGCAGGATCGGATGTGCAAGCGCCACGACATCGTCGGTGGATGGCGCAAGGCGGCCCTCGAGCAGCGCCTTGGCGCGCACGGCCAGCATGAGCGCCTGGCTTGCGCGCGGACCAGGCCCCCACGAGATGAAACCGCGCAGGTCTGCGGCGCCGGATTCATCAGGCCGCGCGGCGCGCACCAGCTTGAGAATGGCTTCCACCACCTTTTCGCCCACCGGGAGATTCCGGACGATCGCCTGCGCTTCCATCAGCGCAACAGAATCGCAGATCTTCTCCGGCGCGGCATCCTCGCCGAACGTGGTCGCGATCATCATGCGCTTCTCGGCATCCTTGTCGGGATAGCCGACGTCAATCTGCAGCAGGAAACGGTCAAGCTGTGCTTCAGGCAGCGGATAAGTGCCTTCCTGCTCCAGCGGGTTTTGCGTAGCCAGCACGTGAAAGGGCCTGGGCAGATCGTAACGCTGGCCCGCGACCGTGACATAACGTTCCTGCATCGATTGCAGGAGTGCGCTCTGCGTGCGCGGCGAGGCGCGGTTGATCTCATCGGCCATGAGCAGTTGCGTGAACACCGGCCCCTTGATGAAGCGGAAGGCACGGCGATGCGTGTCGCCTTCTTCAAGGACTTCCGATCCCACGATATCGGCGGGCATCAGATCGGGCGTGAACTGGATGCGCTTCCAGTCGAGTCCCAGCACGATGCCGAGCGTCTCCACAAGGCGCGTCTTGGCAAGACCCGGCACGCCGATCAGAAGGCCATGACCGCCGGCCAGCAGCGTGATCAGAGACTGATCGATGACGTCGCGCTGCCCGAAAATGACCTTCCCGATGGCATCGCGCGCGCGCGCGAAGGTGGCGGCGGCCCGTTCGGCGCGCGCAACCGCTTCGCCTTTGAGCTGTTCGCCGGAAACGGTGAGTGTATCGGTCATGCGAAAAAATCCGTCAAAGGGCCTGAGGTTGGTATCGGGCGCAAGGCTCACCTATGTTGCATCCGGCGGGCAGGCGCGCAACAAGCTTGCCCGGCCAATTCCGCACATCGCTGTGAGGCGGAACATGACTGATATTTCAGGCTTTTCCATGGGTCTCGCCGCCCTCCAGCGCGAGCGGGCGGCCGGGCGCAAATTGCCGCCCGTGGAAAAATGGAATCCGCCTCATTGCGGCGAAATTGACATCCGCATCGCCCGAGACGGCACCTGGTATCACCAAGGCACGCCCGTCGCCCGCCACGAGCTGGTTCGGCTGTTTTCCACCATATTGCGCAAAGAGGCCGACGGCTTTTACCTTGTTACCCCGGCCGAAAAGATGCGCATCACAGTTGAAGACGCTCCCTTTGTCGCGGTTCTGCTCGCGCGCGAAGGCGGCGGCAGCGCCCAGCGGCTCATCTTCACGACAAATGTTGGTGACGACGTCGTCGCCGGCGCAGACAACCGCATCCGGGTGCAGACGGATCCGGACAGCGGGGAACCTGCGCCCTATATTCATGTGCGCAAAGGGCTGGAGGCGAAGATCGCGCGCAGTGTGTTCTACCAGCTCGTGGATCTGGCAGAGCCTGGCGAAAACGGCACGCTCGGGGTGTGGAGCGATCACATCTGTTTTCCGCTGGGGAATCCGGCATGAGCCCGGGAAGCGATATTCGCGAGCGCATAGCGCTGCCGCTCCTGAAACGGCGCCTGCATGCGCAGCCGCCATCGCTGCCGCTTTCGCCCACACGGGGTGACTACGACCTCAATCCCGAAATGCGGCCAAATCCGGCCCGCGACCTGGCGCAGGCCGCCGTGCTCCTGCCGATCATCACGCGCGAAGAACCCTCCATCCTGTTCACCCGGAGAACGCCGCATCTGTCGCGCCACGCCGGGCAAGTCAGCTTTCCCGGCGGCCGCGCGCACGAGGGCGACGCGTCGCTTGTGGAAACGGCCTTGCGCGAAACCCGGGAGGAGACCGGTATTGCGGCATCTTTCGTCACGGTCGCGGGCTTTCTTGATCCGTATGAAACCGGCACCGGGTATGCGATTCTGCCGGTCGTGGGTCTTCTGCGCGAAGGTTTTGTGCTGACACCGGATGCCAACGAAGTGGCGGAGATCTTCGAAGTGCCTCTTGGCTTTCTTCTCGATCCGAAGAACCGGCAACGCCACGCCCGCGAATGGAACGGCAGGCGGCGCGAATTCCATGCCTTTACATATGGTCCGCATTACATTTGGGGCGCAACGGCGGCCATGCTGGTAAATTTTGCCGAAAGGCTTGCTTCGCCATGACACGCGAGCTTCTCGAGCGAATTGCGCTTTTTGTTGTGCCGTTCGCAATCTATGGCGGCTATTTGCTGCTTGTGCGGGTGCGCTCCGGCGGTCCGCCGCAGCACAATCATCCCTGGACCGCCATTTTCATCGCCGGGCTTTTGCTCGTGGTCGCAAGCTTCATTTATACAGGGCTCACGGAAGGCGAGACGACAAAAGGCGTCTATGTTCCGCCGCAGGTGGTCAACGGCAAGATCGTGCCGGGGCATGTGGAGCAGGGGAAAAAGCCGTGACGCGGCTCGATCCGAAACGCGAAAGCTGGATGGATGCGCCAAAAACGCGCCGCATCATGGATGCGCTTGGCGAGGCTCGTTTTGTGGGAGGTGCGGTCCGCAATGCCTTGCTGCGGCGGCCGGTTGACGAAATCGATATCGCCACGCCGCTTGTGCCCGACGAAGTGATGACGCGCCTGAAAGCTGCCGGGATCGATTTTGTGCCGACAGGGCTCGAGCATGGAACGGTCACGGCGCTGGTGGAAGCCAAACCTTTCGAGATCACGACACTCAGGCGCGATGTCTCTACCGATGGCCGGCGCGCGGTCGTCGCTTTCACGCAAGACTGGGCGGAAGATGCGCGGCGGCGCGATTTCACGATGAACGCGCTATTTGCGAGCGCAGACGGCGAAGTGTTCGATTTTGTCGGCGGCGTGGCCGATCTCAATGCCGGTCACGTGCGATTTGTCGGCGATCCGGCCACCCGCATCCGCGAAGATTATCTCAGAATCCTGCGTCTGTTCCGGTTTCACGCCTGGTACGGCAAAGGCGAGGTCGATCCGGCCGCGCTGCGCGCCGTTTCGGCGGAAAAGGCCGGGCTGTCGAAACTGTCCGGCGAGCGCGTGCACCGGGAGCTGCTGAAACTGCTGGCGGCGGATGACCCCATCCCGGCCCTGCGGTGCATGGCCGCCGTATCGGTGCTGTCGGAAATCCTGCCAGGCGCGGCCTCTCTTGCGCGGCTGGAAAGGCTCGTCGCCATCGATTCGCGCAACTTCTTCGCACCCGACCCGCTGCTCCGGCTGGCGGCCCTGCTGCCGCCGGATGCAAATGTTGCCAACCAGGTTGGCGATCGCCTGAAATTCTCCAATGCGGAGCGCGACCGTCTCGCGGACCTGGCGGGCGCGCATGAAAAGATCGTCTCCTATCTGTCGGTCCGCGAGGTGCGCAAGCTCCTTTATCATCTTGGTCAGCAGCGGTTCCGGGATCGCGTGTTTCTGCGCTGGGCCGAAGATCCCAAGGACAACACGATTGCGTGGCGCGCCATGCTGGCTGTGGCAGATGCATGGCAGCGGCCGCAATTTCCCCTTACCGGCCGCGACGTCATCGCGGCGGGCGTGCCACAGGGTCCTCTGGTCGGAACCATACTTTCCGAGGTGGAGGCATGGTGGGTCGATAGCGATTTTACGGACGACCAATTCTCGCTCGCCGAGCGCCTGAAGGCCGTCGTCCAGGCGACGGCATACTGATGCCCTTCGAACTGCTCGATTCCCTGAGCCTGCCGGGCGACAGCGAGCGGCCCAATGACGATTCCTTCGGATTCAGCGAAAAGGCCGCGCTCGTCATGGACGGGGCAACCTCGCTTGCCGAGCCGCTGATGCCGGGAAAGAGCGATGCTGCATGGCTTGCCGCCTTCGGAACGCGACGCATTCTTGCGCATCTCCAGGAGGGCATGTCTGCGCGCGAATCTCTGCGCGCCGCCATGGAAGATGCCGATCGATCCTTCTGCGCGCTGCGCCGCCGCGCGCCTGCGGAGACTTATGAGATGCCCTTCGCCTCGATGATGCTCGTCGCCGAACAGGACCATGCAATCGCGGCCCTGTGGTTCGGTGACTGCACGGCGGTGTTTCAGTCCCGCGACGGCGAAGTGGAGATCGTGGGTCATGCTTTCGCCTCGCGCGCAGCGGAGGCCAGGGGCGTGGCGCAGCTCGCCAAGGCCAAGGGTCTTGCGCCGGCAGCCGGATTCAACCGCGACGAATATCTGCCGTCGCTGCGCAAGGCGCGCAACCGGATCAACCGCGATGGCGGTGCATGGCTTTTCGGGCCGGACGCGTGTGCGGCCGGCCATGTCGCGTCCAGACAATTGGCCGCCGTCTCCGGCACGACTATCCTTCTTGCGACCGACGGATTTCTTGCGCTTGCCAGCGATTATGGGCGTTACAACGCGGCCGAGCTCATGAGCGCCGCCCGCGGGAAAGGCCTGGAAGCGCTGGGGGCGGAATTGCGCGCAGTCGAAGAAGAAGATCCGCGCGGAGTCAGATATCCGCGCTTCAAGACAAGCGACGACGCAACCGCCGTGTTGCTGCGATACAGCTGAGCGGTTTCGCTCGCATGCCAGATGTCCGCTCCGCCCCGCACGATCAGTGATATCGCGACATAGAAGACGATAATCAGTCCGGCATAGCTGATCCACGGGTGACGCTTCAGAAGGCGCGCCACCAGCGTTGCGGCCACACCCATCAGTCCGATCGAAAGAATGAGCCCGGCCGCGAGCACCCAGATGTGATCCATTGCGGCGCCGGCCACCGCCAGCACGTTGTCCAGCGACATGGAAATGTCCGCGATCGTGATCTGCAGAATCACGCGGCGCAAATCGAACACCGTCCCGGCGTGGGCAGGCTCGGCGCCGCCCGCAACGTCGGCGCCTTCGCGTTCGGCCTGGGCCTGACGAACGTCGCGGTAAAGCCGCCATGCGACCCAAAGCAGCAGGATGCCCCCGGCAAACATCAGCCCGATGATTTTCAGCAGGGTCGCCGCAAGCACCGCCAGAAGAATGCGGAGCACCACGGCGATCGCCAATCCCCAGAACATCACCTTGCCGCGCTGCGTGCGGGGGACATGCGCGGCTACCATGCCGAGCACGACGGCGTTGTCGCCCGCGAGCGTAATGTCGATCAGCACGACCTGCAGCAGCGCAGCCAGTGCGGGCGAAAAGCTGAGAAGTTCCGAAATCGAATGCGGCAAGAAATCCCCCGAACCTGTTTATGGCCAGCGCGCTTCGGGGGGAAGGGACATCAGGATTGCCTCGACATTGCCGCCTGTTTTCAGGCCGAATTGGGTGCCACGGTCGTACAACAGATTGAACTCGACATATCGTCCGCGGCGGACAAGCTGGAACGCGCGTTCTGCTTCCGTCCACGGGCGGTTCATGGTCCGCCTTACGATCTGGGGATAGACGGACAGAAATGCCAGCCCCACATCGCGGGTGAAGGCAAAATCTTTTTGCCAGTTTCCGCTGTCCAGATAATCGAAAAAAATGCCGCCTGCGCCGCGCGGCTCATTGCGGTGCGGGAGAAAGAAATACTCGTCGCACCATTTCTTGAAGCGGGGATAATAGTCCCGGTCGTGCCGGTCGCAGGCGCCCTTCAGCGCGGCGTGGAAATCCTTCGCTGCCTGTTCGTCGGGATAGATCGGCGTAAGGTCAGCCCCGCCGCCGAACCAGCTCTTGGTCGTCACGATATGCCGAGTGTTCATATGCACGGCCGGCACGAACGGATTCTGCATATGTGCAACCAGCGAGATTCCGCTTGCCCAGAAATGCGGGTCGCTGTCGGCCCCGGGAATTTGCCTGGCGAATTCCGGGCTGAACGTTCCATAGACCGTGGAAACATTGACGCCGACCTTCTCAAACACGCGCCCGCGCATGACGCTCATCGTCCCGCCGCCCGTGTCGTTTTCCCCTTCGCGCGGCCGCGTCCAGGCGGTGCGTACAAAGTGTCCCGCCGCATGTTCTGCCGACTTTTCGGCATAATCCTGTTCGATTGCTTCGAATTCCGCACAAATCCGGTCGCGCAATTCCTCGAACCAGGCGCGTGCCTGCGTTTTGCGATGCTCGGCTTCAAGGCTCACGGAAAGCCTCCCGTCTGCCGCAAGGCTTCGCCCAATACCATCGCTCCCGCAAGGGCGACATTGAGCGACCGCAAGCCCGGCCGCATGGGGATACTGAGCCTGGCATCGGATGCCCCGTGCACATGTTCGGGAACGCCCGCGCTCTCGCGGCCAAGCAGCAGGATGTCATCGCGATTGAAAGCGAACTCCGTATGGGCCGTGTCCGCTTTCGTGGTCAAAAGCACGATGCGTCCGCGCCGCGCCGCGAGAAATCCGGTCCATGAACTGTGCCGCACGATCTGCGCGTCTTTCACATAGTCCATGCCCGCACGCCTGAAGCCCCTGTCGCTGAAAAGAAAGCCGCACGGCTCGATGATGTCGAGCGGAACGCCAAGACAGGCACAGAGCCGCATCAGGGCGCCTGTGTTTTGCGGAATGTCGGCCTCGAAAAGTGCCAGCCTCATGCGAATGTGCGAACCTCTCAAGACACGGCAGAATCATGCATTTTCTGCGTCATCGTGCCGCAAGACCCTCTAAAACTCGTTCTCTATTTTACGGCCCGGATTCAACGGGCGCGCCGGGAAATTCCGGGGGTCGCGCGCCTCCTCGTTCCCGCCTCCCGGAACGCCAGATCAAGGTGATACCGTGGCAGAAATAACAGCGCCCGAACCCACACGACGCGATTTCCTGTATGTCGCGACAGGCGCGGTGACAGCGGTCGGCGCCGTCTTCGCAGCATGGCCCTTCATCGACCAGATGAATCCCACGGGCGGCGTGCTCGCGATGGCCTCGATCGAGCAGGACATCTCGGCGATCCAGCCTGGGCAGCAGGTGGTCTTCAAGTGGCGCGGCCATCCGCTTTTCGTGCGCCGGCGCACGCCGAAGGAAATTGCCGAAGCCGACAACGTGTCGGTGGACTCGCTCCCCGACCCCCTGGCACGGAACGCCAATCTTCCGGATGACGCCCCGGCGACGGACAAGAACCGCGCCACCAAGGCCGAATGGCTCATCCTTGTGGGGGTGTGCACGCATCTGGGCTGCACACCCACGGCCTTCGAAGGGGAATATGGCGGCTGGCTCTGCCATTGCCACGGCTCGCAATACGACACGGCGGGCCGCATACGCAAAGGCCCGGCGCCACAAAACCTGGCCGTGCCTGTCTATACCTTCCTCAATCCCACGCGCATCCGGGTCGGATAAGGAGTCGAGCAATGCATGGACCGGCCTATGTTCCAAAGACCAATTTCACCCGCTGGCTCGACAAGCGCCTGCCGATCATCCGCTTCGTCAACGACACGATCACGACCTATCCGACGCCGCGCAACCTGAACTTCTGGTACACATTCGGCGGCATTCTGACGTTCATGCTCGGTGTGCAGATCGTCACCGGCATTGTGCTCGCCATGCACTATGTGCCGAACGCGAACCTGGCATTCGATTCTGTTGAGAACATCACGCGCGACGTGAATTACGGCTGGCTGCTGCGTTTCCTGCACGCCGACGGCGCCTCGATGTTTTTCCTCGCGGTCTATATCCACATGTTCCGCGGCCTCTATTACGGGTCCTACAAGGAACCGCGCGAACTGCTCTGGATCCTTGGCGTCATCATCTACATTCTCATGATGGCGACCGCCTTCTTCGGCTACGTGCTGCCCTGGGGGCAGATGTCTTTCTGGGGCGCCACGGTCATCACGAACCTGTTCTCGTCCATCGATCAGATCGTGCCGCACGCCGGCACGGCCATCACCACCTGGCTCTGGGGCGATTTCGCGGTCGGTGACCCCACGCTCAACCGCTTCTTCTCGCTGCACTATCTTCTGCCGTTCATCATCGCAGGCGTGGTGGGGCTGCATATCTGGGCGCTGCACGTGCCCGGCAACAACAATCCGCTGGGCATTGACGTGAAGGGCCCGCAGGACACCGTCCCCTTCCATCCCTATTACACGGCCAAGGACAGCTTCTATCTCTGCCTGTTTGTGCTGGTGTACGCGATCATCGTGTTCTACCGGCCGGACTTTTTCGGCAACCCCGACAATTACATTCCCGCCAATCCGCTGGTCACGCCCACAGACATCGTGCCCGAATGGTACCTCTTGCCGTTCTACGCGATGCTGCGGTCGGTGCCGCAGAAGCTGATCGGCGTGCTGGTGCTGTTCGGCGCGCTCGCGACGCTCTTCTTCGTTCCATGGCTGGATACCTCCAAGGTCCGTTCCTGCCGCTTCCGTCCGCTGATGAAACAGTTCTTCTGGATATTCGCGCTCGATTGCGTGCTGCTCGGCTATGTCGGCTCGCAGACGGCCGATGCGGCATGGCATCTGGGCGGCTTCGATCTGCCGCTGGTCTGGCTCGCCCGCCTTGGCACCATTTATTATTACGCCTTCTTCTGGGTCATCCTTCCGTTCGTCGGCCTGATAGAGCGTCCGAAATCCCTGCCGCAAACCATTGCGCAGGCGGTTTTGGGTGCAGGCCGTTCACAACCCGCGCCCGCCGAGTAAAAGGAGACGGATATGCGCTTCATTCTCCCGCTCGGTCTTGCGCTTGGCTTCGGAATCTCTGCTGCGGCATTCGCAGCGGATGCGACGCAGAGTACGGCGCCGCAAGCCCCGAAAGACGTGCAGTGGTCCTTTGAAGGCCCGTTCGGAGTTTATGATCAGGCCGAACTGCAGCGCGGCTTCCAGGTTTACAAGGAGGTCTGCTCGGCCTGTCACAACCTGAGCCATGTCGCATTCCATGCCTTGTCCGAACCCGGCGGCCCCGGCTTCACCGACGCGCAAATGAAGGCGATTGCGGCGTCCTACAAGATTCCCGCCGGGCCCAACGACAAGGGCGACACGGTGGACGCCAACGGCAATCCGTTGATGCGGCCGGGAACGCCGGCCGATTATTTCCCCGGGCCCTTCCCGAACGAAGAAGCGGCACGTGCCGCCAACAACGGCGCGCTGCCCCCCGATCTTTCCATGATCGTCAAGGCGCGCGCCGGCGGGCCGCAATACGTCTATTCGATCATCACCGGCTTCCATGAGAAGCCGCCGGCCTGGTTTCACGTGATGGCGAACAAGTACTACAATCCCTATTTCGACGGCTGGAACATTTCCATGCCGCCGCCGCTGACCGACGGCCAGGTGACTTTCGCCGACGGCTCGCCCAACAAGGTGGCGGACGAAGCCCATGACGTGGTCGCCTTCCTTGCCTGGGCGTCCGACCCCACGATGGACGAAAGGAAGCGCACGGGATTCGTTGTCGTCGCGTTTCTGCTTCTGCTGTCGGGGCTGCTCTATCTGTCCTACCGCCGCGTCTGGAAGGACAAGCACTGACCTTCCGCCGGGGTCAGCGGCCGGCCAGCGTGACATAGAAGACGATCGTGAAGGCGATCGCGCCGGCCGCGGCAACGCCGACGGGCAGCAAGATCATGATTGCGGCGTCCCGGCCGCTGATTCGCTCCTGCCAGGTATCGATTTCGCCACCCAGCCAGTCGCGCAGGGTTTCGTGCAGTTGGCCCTTCCGCCCAACCGGGTGATGCCGCTGGATACGGGCCAGCGTAAGCGGAATGAGGACCGTCATCAGCGCGAAAAATGTCACGACCAGGATGATGGCGCCATCATAGCCCTTGCCGCCGGCAAAAAAGCTCCATGTCGCCACGGTCCACACAACGACCAGGCCGATGATGATCCGGTAGATCACCGGATGAAGGTCCCCGGTGTGTCTGCTGTTATGGCGGCGCGTGATTCTTCTGCTCACTCATGCCTTCCCGATTATTTCGCAGCAGGCCTGCGATCAGAAAGGGAACGCCCCGGCGGTGCTCGCGGTTGAGCGGCAGATAGTCACGGCCGGATTTCGTGCTAGAAGGCCGCCATGGGCAGAACGGTTCTCGGCATCGTCGGCGGCAGCGGGGTTTATGACATCCCCGGCCTTGAAAACGCGCGCTGGAAGGCCGTGAAAAGCCCGTGGGGCGAGCCCAGCGATCACCTCCTGTTCGGCACCTTCCGGGGCGTGGACATGGTGTTCCTGCCGCGCCACGGCCGCGGCCATGTCCATTCGCCCACCACCATCAACTATCGCGCCAACATCGACGCGCTGAAGCGGGCGGGCGTCACCGACATGATTTCGGTTTCGGCTTGCGGTTCGCTGAAAGAAGAGCTGGCGCCGGGCACCTTCGTCATTGCCGATCAGTTCATCGACCGCACCCATGCCCGCGAGAAAAGTTTTTTCGGCAAGGGCTTCGTGGCGCATGTCTCCATGGCCCATCCGGTGGACGCCAAGCTCACCAAGGCGTTGCATGAAGCCTGCGTGGAAGAACAGATTCATCATGCGCTGGGCGGCACCTATCTGGCGATGGAAGGGCCGCAGTTTTCTTCGCTCGCCGAATCGAATCTCTATCGGTCCTGGGGCTGCGCGGTGATCGGCATGACGGCCATGCCCGAGGCCAAGCTCGCGCGGGAAGCGGAGCTGCCCTATGCGATCGTCGCGATGGTCACCGATTACGACTGCTGGCATGAACATCATGGCCATGTGACGGTGGATCAGGTGGTGAAGGTGCTCCACGACAACGCCGAAAACGCCCGCAGGCTCGTGATGCGCGTGGCGCCGAAGCTCGGGCCCGAACGCAAGCCTTCGCCCGGCATCGACAACGCACTCGATACCGCGCTCATCACCGCGCCGGAAAAACGCGATCCGGAGCTGTTCGCCAAGCTCGATGCGGTGGCTGGCAGGGTGCTGAAGGGGAAATAGAATGGACTTCAAAACCGTCATCCGCACGATCCCAGATTATCCCAAGAAGGGGATCATGTTCCGCGACATCACCACGCTGCTCGGCCACGCGCGCGCCTTCCGCGCCGCGGTGGACGGGCTGGTGCAGCCATATGCCGGCGTGAAGATCGACAAGGTGGCCGGCATCGAGGCGCGCGGTTTCATTCTGGGCGGCGCGGTGGCGCATCAGCTGTCGGTCGGCTTCATTCCCGTGCGCAAGAAAGGCAAGCTGCCGCATACGGTGTTGAACGAGGAATACGACCTCGAATACGGCAAGGATTCCGTCGAAATCCACACCGACGCGGTGAGCAAGGGCGATCATGTTCTGGTGATCGACGATCTCATCGCCACCGGCGGCACCTGCTTTGCCGCGATCAAGCTGCTCGAACGGGCGGGTGCCAAGGTGATCGGCGCAAGCTTCGTGATCGACCTGCCGGAGCTTGGCGGCGCCGCAAAAATCCGCGCGCTCGGCAAGAATGTGCAAACGCTTGTCGCCTTCGAAGGACACTGACCGTTGAACATCAACGGCAAGCATTACCGCACGATCTGGCCGCACGGCGAAACATCCGTCGAGGTCATCAACCAGAACCGGCTGCCACATGAATTCCGCACACTGCAGCTCAAAACCGCGGCCGAATGTGCCCACGCGATCAAGACGATGGTCGTCCGCGGCGCGCCGCTGATCGGCGCCACGGCCGCCTATGGCATCGCGCTCGCCATGCGCGAGGACACGTCGGATGAATCGCTGGATCATGCGCATGACATGCTGCTCCAAACACGGCCGACAGCCGTCAATCTGCGCTGGGCGCTGGACCGCATGCGCGACCGCTTGCGGAACCACCCGCGCGAAGAGCGTGCGGCGCTTGCCTGGAAGGAAGCGGCCGCGATTGCCGAGGAAGACGTGGCCGTTTGCCGCTCCATCGGCGAACATGGCCTGAAAATCCTGCGCGAAGCCGCGGCGAAGAAAAAGTCCGGCGAGCCGCTCAACATCCTCACCCATTGCAACGCCGGCTGGCTGGCCTGCGTGGATTGGGGCACCGCGCTTGCGCCCATCTACATGGCGCATGACGAAGGCATCAGGCTGCATGTGTGGGTGGATGAAACCCGCCCGCGCAATCAGGGCGCCTCGCTCACCGCATTCGAGCTTGGCGGCCATGGTGTGCCGCACACCATCATCGCCGACAACGCCGGCGGCCACTACATGCAGGCGGGCCGGGTGGACGTTTGCATCGTCGGAACCGATCGCGTTACCGCCAACGGCGATGTCGCCAACAAGATCGGCACCTATCTCAAGGCGCTCGCCGCCAAGGACAATAACGTGCCGTTCTATGTGGCGCTCCCGTCGTCCACCATTGACTGGACGCTGAAATCCGGCGGTGACATTCCCATCGAGGAACGCTCGCCGGACGAGCTGCTCAAGATGACGGGCCGGCTGCCCACCGGTGGAATCGCCACGGTGGAAATTGCCGCCCCCGGCAGCGAAGCCGCCAATCCAGGCTTCGATGTCACGCCGGCGCGGCTGGTTACCGGTTTCATCACCGAACGCGGCACTTGCGCGGCCAGCGAAAAGGGGTTGCGATCTTTGTTTCCTCATGCTTCGACAAGCTCAGCATGAGGAAACATGAACAATCCTCATCCTGAGCTTGTCGAAGGATGAGCTTGTCGAAGGATGAGCTTGCCGAAGGATGAGCTTGTCGAAGGATGAGCTTGTCGAAGGATGAGCTGGTCGAACGATGAGGATGCAAGGGTGAATCCATGAAATCCCGCTGGTCGGATGCCGAAGCGCAAGAGTTCGTAAAACGCTACGCCGCGCAGGGTGTGGCCGAAGACCTGGCGCTGCGCGTCTATACCACGCGGCTGCTGGGTTCCGATCCCCGGCTGGTGCTGCATGGCGGCGGCAACACCAGTGTGAAGACCACGGCGAAAGACCTGCTCGGCGAGGATGTGGAGGTCATCTGCATCAAGGGTTCCGGCTGGGACATGGGCAATATCGAGCCCGCGGGCTTGCCCGCCGTGCGGCTGGCGCCGCTCCGCCGGCTGCTTGCGCTGCCAAAGCTGTCCGATGAAGACATGGTCAACTACCAGCGGATCAATCTGCTCGATGCATCGGCGCCAAATCCCTCGGTGGAAACGCTGCTGCATGCCTTCCTGCCGCACAAGTTCATCGACCACACCCACTCCACCGCCGTGCTTTCGCTCACCGATCAGCCCGATGGCGAAGCGCTCGCGCGCGATGTGTTCGGCAAGCGCCTGGCCTATGTGCCCTACACGATTCCGGGCTTCGCGCTGGCGAAAAGCGTGGCGCAGGTCTTTGCGAAAAATCCGGATGTGGAAGGGCTGGTGCTTTTGAAGCATGGCATCTTCACCTTCGCGGAGGATGCGAAAACCGCTTACGAGCGCATGATCGAATTCGTGTCGCGCGCGGAAGAACGGCTGCAGAAAAACCGCAAGGGTTTCACACCGGCCAGACTTCCGGAGAAGCTGGCGAAGACCGCCGAGATTGCGCCCATCATCCGCGGGGCCTGCGCCATTTCCCATGACGAGGCGGCCGGCACCTGGAAGCGGCAGATCCTCTGTTTCCGCACCTCTCCGCAGATTCTGGAATATGTGAACGGAGCGGAGCTTGCGCGTTATTCGCAGCAGGGCGTGGTGACGCCCGACCACACCATCCGCACCAAGAACTGGCCGCTCCTCGTACCTGCGCCCGAGGAAGGCAGGCTCGACGAATGGAAAAAGGACGTCGAGAAGGCGGTCGCCGATTACAAGGCGCGTTACCACGCCTATTTCGCGCGGCATAACGAACGCGCGCAGCCGAAGAAGACGGAGCTCGATCCGCTGCCGCGCGTGGTGCTGGTGCCGGGCAAGGGCCTGTTCGGGCTCGGCGCCACGGCCAAGGATGCCGCCATCGCCGCCGACATCGCCGAGAACACGGTGGAAGTGATCACCGACGCCGAAGCCATCGGCCGCTATCAGCCGATCTCCGAAGCCGACCAGTTCGACGTGGAATACTGGTCGCTGGAGCAGGCCAAGCTCGGCAAGGCCGCGGAGAAATTGCTCGCGCGGCAGGTTTGCGTCGTCACCGGCGGCGGCTCCGGCATCGGCGCGGCCGTGGCGAAAGCGATGGCCGCGGAAGGCGCGGAAGTTGCGGTGCTGGATCGCGACCGCGCGGCCGCCGCCGAAGTGGCGCGCAGGATTTCCAGGACCGCCATTGCGGTGAATTGCGACGTCACAAAACCCGCCGACGTCGCCTTCGCCTTCAAGGAAGTGGTGAAGGCGTTCGGCGGCGTGGACATCGTCGTTTCCAACGCGGGCGCAGCCTGGGCTGGCCGCATCGGCGAGGTGGATGACGAAACGCTGCGCAAGAGCTTCGAGCTCAATTTCTTCGCCCATCAGAGCGTGGCGCAGGCGGCGGTCGCCATCATGCTGAAGCAGGGCACCGGTGGCTGCCTTCTGTTCAACACCTCCAAGCAGGCGATCAACCCGGGCAAGGATTTCGGGCCGTACGGATTGCCGAAAGCCTCGACCCTGTTCCTGATGAAGCAGTATGCGCTGGATTACGGCAAGTTCGGCATCCGCTCCAACGCGGTGAACGCCGACCGCATCCGCTCAGGCCTGCTGACCGACGAGATGGTCGCCAAACGCGCCGCCGCGCGCGGCATTTCCGAAAAGGAATACATGGCGGGCAACCTTCTGGGCCGCGAAGTCTATGCCGACGAAGTGGCGGAAGCTTTCGTCTATCTCGCCCACGCCGACAAAACCACCGCCGGCGTCATCACCGTGGACGGCGGGAATATCGAGGCGAGCTTGCGGTAGCGCGTTGCGCGAATTTCGCGAAATTGCGGATCGCGAAAGACACAATACGCCCGCCGACAGAATCCGGTTTTTTTCGAATTTGGCGCGAAGGCGGATTCCGGGCAGGGCCGGAACCGCTTTGCGCGGACACGTCCGTTCGCCAGCCCCGAAGGGGCTAGCGGAATATAGGCCTGATCATTGGTGATTCCTTCTTGTCGTTCCGGTGCGCGAGCCTAAGCCATTGTTCTGCCGCGTCTTTCCAGCAGAATCAGCTCAGGGCGCAATTCCAGATATGGGAATAATGTAACGAAGCACGGGCCCCATGTCAAGAAAATCAGGATTTTTCCGGGGCTGTGATGCGGGTTTCCGTACAGACGCCGCGATCGCCCGGCACCTGGCGCTTACCCTTCACCCCCATTCGCGCGGAAGAGCTCCAGCGTCCGCTGCATCGCGAGTTTCGCGGCGGCTTCGTTGTAGTCGCTGCGGCGGTCGGAATTGAACCCGTGGCCCACGCCGTCATAGACATAAACCTTCACCTCCGGATGCAGCTTTTCGATCTTTTGCACGGCTTCCATCGGAATGCCGTGATCCTCGCGGCCGAAATGCAGGATGGTCGGGCATTTGGGCTGCCAGTCCGCCATCTGGGCGATGTTGCCGCCGTAATAACCCGAGGCTGCGGCCAGCCCGTCGCATTTGCAGGCCGCCGCCCAGGTGACGGAGCCGCCATAGCAATAGCCGGTGATGAACACGGGGCCTTTGCCCTTGAGCGCATCGATGCAGGTGCCGGCATCGGCGATGGAAAGCTCGAACGGGTGGCCGCCGCGCGCGATCCTGATCGCCTTCTGGACATCTTCCGGCGAATAGCTCACGGCAAAGCCCGGCGCTTCGCGGTCATAAAGAGAAGGCGCCAGAACCTCATAGCCTTCGGCCGCAAAGCGGTCGCAGCAATCCTTGATGTGGTCCGTCACGCCGAAGATTTCCTGGATCAGCACAAGCCCGCCGCGGCGCCTGCCCTGCGCCTCCACATGATAGACGCCGATGTCCGCGCCATCGCTCATCTTCAGTTTCGTCATCGTGCCCTTGTGCGCCATTGGAATCTCCTTTTGCTCATGCTTCGACAGGCTAAGCATGCGGAATTGAAAAACCCATCACCCCGAGCCTGCCGAAGGGTTAGGTTTTCGCGGCATGAAACCCTTGCCGGTAAACTGCATCACAAGCGCTCCGTCTTTCGCATCGCGCGCCTCGTTCAGGCTTTTGACAAGGCCGAATTCGGGCCGCGACTTCAATTCGACCTTCGCAATGGTCTGCATCGAATAGCGCAACGTCATGCCGGCATAAACGGGCCTGACCCAGCGCAGGTTCTCAAAACCCGGCGACACGCCGGCGCGCATGCCGCCCGAATCCTCGAACTCCGCGCGCCTGGCGACCACAAGCTTCATCCACACCGACACCGTATGCCAGCCGGAGGCGATCAGTCCTCCGAACACGCTGTCTTCGCCGCCTTTGACGCTCAGATGGAACGCTTGCGGATCGTATTTCGCGGCGAACCGGATGATCTCCCCGGCGGTGAAGGTGTAGGTGCCGAGATCGGTCCTCGTGCCCACCACCACATCCTCGAACCACATCAGGCGCCCCTCCGTGCGAACAGCGGCGTGGTGACGATGCTGCAGACAAGCTCGCGCTGATTGAAGATGTCCCATCGCATCTGAACAAAGCCGACCGGCCGGCGGGGATGGGCGCGCAGGCTCAGGATCTCGACTTCCATCCGCAGCACATCGCCGGGCTTGACCGGTTTCAGCCAACGGCAATCTTCCACGCCCGCGCCGCCGCGCGCCTGCGCCTTCGCAAACAGACCGTCCACGCACATGCGCATGGCCATGGAACAGACGTGCCAGCCGGATGCTGCAAGGCCGCCCAGGATGGAGCGCTTGCCTGCCTCCTCGTCCAGATGATGCGGCTGCGGATCGAATTCGCGGGCAAAGGCGATGATCTCTTCCTTCGTCACTTCGTAGTGGCCGAAGGCGAGCTTCTGACCGACAAAGAAATCCTCAAAGTGGGTTGGCGCATTCATGCTTTCGACCCGTTTGCGGGGGGATTGCCGCCGAAGACGGGGAGGGCGGCGCGCATATCCGCCCCCTCCGTCGCGCCGCGCGCGCCACCTCCCCCGTGAACGGGGGACGAACCAGAGGTGCCGGCGCTCACGCGTTGAACCGGAAGTGCATCACGTCGCCATCCTGCACGACGTAATCCTTGCCTTCCAGCCGCATTTTGCCCGCATCGCGCGCGCCCGCCTCGCCGTCGAGCGAAACATAGTCGTCATAGGCGATCGTTTCCGCGCGGATGAAACCCTTCTCGAAATCGGTGTGGATCACGCCCGCGGCCCTGGGCGCGGTGGCGCCTTTTGTTACAGTCCAGGCGCGCGCTTCCTTGGGCCCGGCGGTGAAGAAGGTGATGAGGCCCAGCAGCGCATAGCCTGCGCGGATGAGCCGGTTCAGGCCCGGCTCCTTCAGGCCGAGGCTTGCGAGAAATTCATCGCGCTCGCCGGACGGAAGCTGCGCCACTTCCTCTTCGATGCGGGCGGAAATCACCACGCTTCCCGCCCCCTGCCTTTTGGCCATCTCCTCGACGGCCTTCGAGTAACGGTTGCCGCTCGCAGCCGACGCTTCGTCCACGTTGCAGACATAGAGCACGGGCTTTTCCGTCAGGAGATTGAGCTGGCGATAGGGCTCGCGCTCTTCCGGCGTCAGCTGCGCCAGGCGCGCTGGCCTGCCGTCGCGCAAGAGCGCAAGCGCCTTCATCATCAGCGCATATTGTTCTTTGGCATCCTTCTCGCCGGTTTTCGCCTTCTTTTCGATCGGCACGACGCGCTTTTCCAGGCTTTCAAGATCGGCCAGCATCAGCTCGGTTTCGACCGTTTCGGCATCGGCCACCGGATCGATGCGGTTTTCCACATGCGTCACGTCGCCGTCCTCGAAACAGCGCAGGACATGGGCGATGGCGTCCACTTCGCGGATGTTGGCCAGGAACTGGTTGCCCAGACCTTCGCCCTTCGAGGCGCCGCGCACCAGTCCGGCAATGTCAACGAATGTGATGCGCGTGGGAATGATCTGGGCCGAATGCGCGATGGCGGCGAGCCTGTCCAGACGCGCGTCCGGCACGGCCACATCGCCCACATTGGGTTCGATGGTGCAGAATGGGTAGTTTGCGGCCTGCGCCGCGGCCGTCTGCGTCAGCGCATTGAACAGCGTCGATTTGCCCACGTTCGGCAAGCCGACAATTCCACACCGGAAACCCATTATCCGCCCCGTCCTGAATCCGGGCCCTTCCGCGCCGGATCTTCCCTTTTCGCCGGCGGTTTCAGTATCACGGTCACCTTGTTCATGAAGCCCGGATCGTCGTTCTTCGCAAGATGGGGCGCCGCTTCCGCGATGGCCGAAAGAAGCGGGACAAGCCAGGCCTCATCGGCTTTCGAGAAATTGTTCAGCACATGGCCATGCACGCGCGCCTTCTCGCCCGGATGGCCCACGCCGATGCGCACGCGCCGGTAATCGGACCCGATGGCCGCCGTGATGGAGCGCAGGCCGTTGTGCCCGGCATCGCCTCCGCCGCGCTTTGCGCGCAACTTGCCGGCGGCGAGATCGATCTCGTCGTGCATCACCACGATCGCATCGTTGGGCACCTTGAAGAATTGCGCCGCGGCGGCCACCGCAATCCCGCTGTCGTTCATGTAGGTCATGGGCTTCAGCAGATAGGTTCTGCGGCCCGCCAGCTTTCCTTCCGACACGACGCCCTGGAACCGCCTGCGCCATGGCCCGAAATCGTAGCTTTCGTGGATCACATCCACGGCCATGAAACCGGCGTTGTGGCGGTTGCGCGCGTATTCCGCGCCGGGGTTGCCCAGACCGGTCAGGAGCAATGGGGAGTCAGTCATGGTTCGAGGCCCGCTTCGCCCGCACATCACCACGACGCGCTGCGAAGGACAAAATTGGCATGGCCCTTTCTTCGGCCGCCGTTATTCCCCAGGTGCGCGGCCGGAAGGGGCGCGCGCCCCGGAGGATCACTTCTTGGGCGCAGCCTTGCCTTTTTCGGCGCCTGCGGCAGGAGCCGCAGCGGCACCTGCCGGCGCGCCGGCGGCACCCGCGGCCGGCGCAGCGCCCGCAGCCGGAGCGCCTTCGGCCCCCGGTGCCGCTTCGCCTTCGACGCCTTCCACCGGCGGCGCAGCCGCTGCGGCAGCGGCGGCCTCGGCCGCCGCGCGCGCCTCTTCGATCACGCTGGTGGGCGCGACGATGGAAGCGATGGTGAAGTCGCGCTCCTTGACGAGCACCTTCACGCCCTCGGGCAGCTTGAAATTGGAGATGTGCAGCGTGCCGTGGATCTCGAGGCCCGACAGATCGCCTTCGATATATTCGGGAATGTTGTCGGCGGGGCAGAGCATCTCCACTTCGTGGCGGATGATGTTGAGCACGCCGCCGCGCTTGAGCCCCGGCGAATTTTCCTGGCCCTTGAAGCGCACCGGCACCGCAATTTTCACCTTGGCGCCCTGCGGCAGCCGCATGAAATCCACATGGACAGGCCGGTCCGAGACCGGATCGATCTGCACGTCGCGGGGAATGACGCGCGTCTTGGCGCCGCCCACGTCGAGCATGAAGAGCGTGGTCAGAAACGTGCCGGTGCCCACATGGCGTTCCAGGTCGCGGGCGGCCACCGCCACCGGCTCCGGCGCGCTTTCGCCGCCGTAAAGGATGCCGGGAACAAGCCCTTTGGCGCGCGCGCGAAACGCCGCGCCCTTGCCGGTTCCCTCGCGCTTTTCCGCGCGCAATGCCTGCACCTGCCGCATGGTCGTAAGTCCTTGGAATAACAGATATTTGGCCGCCAGACCGTTTCGCTTTCGGCCCGGAAAGGCGAGGCTTTTAGCGGATGAATGTCAAAGGCGCAACCAAGCCCCGCGGCCGATAGGGAATCTTAAAGCCTTGGCCCTCTAGCATGCCGGTCCATGAGAAAAGCCAAAATCCTGCTCGCTGCGCTGGCCTTTGCGGCGCTTGCTGCGCCCGCGGCCGCACAAACCGCTCCGGCGCCGGCCATGCGGGCCGCCGAGCCGGAGAATGACGGCACACCGGTGCGCACGGCAAGCGACAAGTTTTTCCCGGACTATTCGGTCGCGCACCGGCCGCCCACGCCGTTGCAGCCGCAACAGTCCCAGCCGCAACCGCCGTCCGCACCGCAGGTTCAGGAAACCGGAAACAGCTGGTCTCCCCCGGCCATCACCCAGACGTCACCGCCGCCGCAACAGCCACAGCAGCAACAGCAACAGCAACAGCAGCAACAGCCGCAGCAGCAGGCTGCGCCGGCGCCGCCATCCCAGAATCCCGAAACCGTCGTGGTGACGGCCACAGCGCCCCAACCATCCGCCTATCGCCTTGGCACGGGCGACAAGATCCACATCACGGTATTCGGCGAGGACGACCTGTCGGGCGATTTTGTGCTGGATGGCAGCGGCCTGATTTCGATGCCGCTGATCGGACAGGTGCAGGCCAGCGGGTTTACCACCGATGAACTGGCGCGCAGCATCACGGCAAAGCTGGAGGACGGCTATCTGAACGAGCCGCGCGTCAGCGTGAGCGTGAGCACCTACAGGCCGTTTTACATCATCGGCCAGGTCAACAAGCCCGGCGAATATCCCTATGTGAACAACATGTCGGCGCTGAATGCGGTGGCGCTGGCCGGCGGCTATACCGATTCCGCCAACGAAACCACCATCTATGTCCGCGCCAGCGGCGAGACCACGGAGCGCGCCATGGCCGCCGATGCGAGCACGAAGATCAGGCCCGGCGATGTCGTGCGCGTGCCGGAGTCGCCGTTCTGGAGCGTCATGAAAGTCCTCTCGCCGCTTGCCGGCGCGCTTGCGCCATTCGCCTACGCGCATTTTTAACATCCGATTGGCGCGCCATATCCGCGGCCCAGTTCCGCCACAACAGTTCCATACCGATGCAGGAACCGGCTGCTTCAAGCTGGCGTTCCCTCACGGACCGCCGCACATGCGGCGGCGGCGGCGGGGCATTCGAGGAGAACGAGAATGCGAACACAACTTCTTGCAGCGGCGGCTGTCGCGGCGCTTCTAGGCGGCGGCGCGCTTGCGCAGCAAACGGGCGATCAGCAGAACGGACATGCGCCGCAATCGACCGATCAAATGAAGCATCATTCTGCGACGCCTTCGCAGCCGGCCGCCGAAGACCAGGACCAGACGTCCGGCGGCGCGGGCGCCCAGATGAACGGACCGGCTTCCGGCCCGCCGAGGCACCACGTCAATACCGGTTATTCCGGCGCCGGTCCGGACGAGCAGAACAACAACCTGCGCACCAACACGCAGTTCAACGACCAGAGCCAGAACAACGCGACCAACGGCAATATCAACGAGCGCACCAACGAGCGGACAAACGTGCGCACGAACATCAACAACAGCCGCACCGTCAATCGCACCAACGTCCGGCTCAATGTCACGCAGAAAACGCGCCTGCGCCAGGACATCATCGCGACCGGCCGCGCACCGCGGGTCGATCATGTGGATTTCCGGATCAATGTCGGCGTGCCCGTGCCGCGGCATGTCCGGGTCGTGCCTGTTCCGGAAGAAATCGTCGAGATCAATCCGGCGTGGGCGGGATTTGAGTATTTCGTCTATGGCGACGAGATCGTGATCGTCGATCCGGCCAGCTTCGAGATCGCAGGCGTGCTCGCCATCTGAGCGCCCCGGCGTTTTCGCGCCTTGCGAGAGGGCGGCTTCGGCCGCCCTTTCCTTTTGGCAGCGTCAGGGACGGGTCAAATGACGCTGGCCCAGACATGGACCATAGGGACGCCGGAAAAACCGCCGGCAGCCTGCTCGTGGGCAATGTTCGATCGCGGCGACGCAATTCACGAAAAGGATGGGCCGGCCTTTCGTCAGTCAAACAAGCTCGACACGCTTTCTTCGTTGTTGATTCGCCGCATGGCTTCGCCGATCAGCGGGGCGATCGAAATGCGCCGGATGTTGCGGCATTTGGAAACCTCTTCGGTGGCGGCGATGGTATCGGTGATGACCATGCTCTTCAGTTTGGAGCCCTGGATGCGCGCCACGGCGCCGCCGGAAAGCACGCCATGCGTAGCATAGGCGCAAACGTCTTTCGCGCCGTTCTTCAGCAGCGCTTCGGCCGCGTTGCAGATTGTGCCGCCGGAATCCACGATGTCGTCCACCAGAATGCAGGAGCGGCCTTTCACGTCGCCGATGATGTTCATCACCTCGGATTCGCCCGCCCGCTCGCGCCGCTTGTCCACAATCGCAAGGTCCGCGCCGAGCCGCTTGGCCAGCGCCCGCGCGCGCACCACGCCGCCCACATCCGGCGAGACGATCATGAGGTTGTTGCCGCCCAGATAGTCCAGGATGTCCTTCACGATGACCGGCGCGGCGTAAAGATTGTCGGTGGGAATGTCGAAGAAACCCTGGATTTGGCCGGCATGCAGATCAACGGTCAGCACGCGGTCGGCGCCCGCGCGCGTGATCAGGTTGGCCACAAGCTTGGCCGAAATCGGCGTGCGCGGGCCAACCTTGCGGTCCTGCCGCGCATAGCCGAAATACGGAATCACCGCCGTCACGCGCCGGGCGCTGGCGCGCTTGAGGCAATCGATGACGATCAGCAATTCCATCAGGTTGTCGTTGGCCGGAAAGCTCGTGGACTGGATGACGAAGATATCTTCGCCGCGCACGTTTTCCTGAACCTCGACAAAGACCTCCATGTCGGCGAAGCGGCGCACCTGCGCCTTCACCAGCGGAAGCTTGAGATAGGCGGCGATCTTGTCGGCCAGTTCCCGGTTGGAGTTGCCGGCCAGAAGCTTCATGCGGTGCGTGCCGTTGGTCTCGGTCATCGATGCTGCCCCGCTGTAACGCTTTGACGACGGTTCTTAGCAAGGGCCAAGGCGGCGGTAAACGCGCTATTTGCGCAACAGAATGGCGCTGATTTGCCGTCCATAGTCCGCTTCGCCGCGATGGGTTGCGCGCCGGAAGCTGAAGAAGTCGCTTTCACGGCCATAGGTGCATGCCGCCTGTGTTTCCACGTTGTCCACGCCTGCGGCGCGCAACTTGTGGAAAACATAACCGGCAAGATCAAACTGCCAATGATCAGGACGATTGCCTGGCTGAAAGAATCGCTCGTTGGTGGAATCGGCTGCCGCAAAACGATCGTGGAAGTCCTGTCCCACTTCGTAATTCTGCCGGGAAATGCAGGGCCCGATGGCCGCGGCGATTCGCGCGCGCTTTGCGCCAAGCCGTTCCATGGCCCCGATCGCCGATTCGAGAATGCCCGAAAACGCACCCTTCCATCCGGCGTGGGCTGCGCCGATCACGCCTGCCTGTGAATCGGCCAGAAGAACCGGCGCGCAGTCGGCGGTCAAAATGCCCAACGCCAAGCCCGGCCTGTCCGTCACCATCGCATCGGCCTTTGGACCCTTGCCCACCTCCCACGGCTCGGTCACGGTCACCGCGTCGGGGCTGTGCATTTGATAAAGCGTGATCAGCGCGTCTGCGCCAAGTGCTCGCGCCACGCGTGCACGATTCTCCGCCACGGCATCGCGCGCGTCTCCTGACCCGGGCCCGCAATTCAGCGAAGCGAAAATCCCGGCGGAAACGCCCCCGGACCGGCCAAAGAAACCATGACCGATCGTTTCGCTCCGCAGGTTTCCGGCGTGGAGAATCAGCATGCGCCCCCGATTTTGTGCGGACGATCCGGAGCTTGTCGAAGATGAAGGCAAAACTCAAAAGCCCGGCGGCACGGGCGCCCCGTGCGGCGCGATGGCCAGCGCCTTGAAAAGCCTGCCCATGGCCTGTGGATCGGTCAGCCGATGCAGCGCCGCGTCGATCGTTGCGGTCATGGTGCGGTTGGCGCGCTTGAGCCGTTCGGCGCGCTCGCGAATGCCAAGGCGCTCGAGAAATCCTCCCTGATCCACCGGCCCGTAGATGGCGGCCCCGGCGTCCTGAGCCGCTTTTGCAAGCTCGGCAAAATTCACATGCGCCGAAAGGTCTGCTTCGCCCGGCGATTCCAGCAGCCCGGCAAACCGGTGGCGGCCCACCGCCTGCAGGGTTTCGCCGAATCCGGCCTCCGCATAGCCATAATCCAAAATCAGCGCCGCGCCCCCTTGCTGCGCAATCGTGTGTGCAATCTCTTCGGCAAGCGCCCCCGCCGCCGGGGAAACTTCGTACACCGCGCCGATTTCGGGCTGGCCGCGGGCGGCGGGAATCGAAATGGCGGTCGGCACGGGCGACAGGGCGAATGCAAGATCCTCATCCCGGGCCACAATCATCCGCTCACACCAGCCCCGTTCGGTGCGTACATATTGGCGGATCGGCAGCGCGTCGAAAAACTCGTTGGCGACGAGGAAAAGCGGCCGGTCCGTGAGGCCCTGGCCGAATTGCGCGGCAAACGAAATCTTCATGCCGCCTTGCGCGAGCTTTTCGGCCTGAAGCCTGCGCATCACCGGGCTGGATTCGACAAGCACCACTTCAACGGCGGCAAGGAATTCCGGCTTCATGCGTGCGGCGCGCAGGGCATCGGCCAAAAGCGTGCCGCGCCCCGGCCCCAGCTCGACAAGGCGCGCCGGCGAAGGGCCGCCTTGGTCCTGCCAGACCTGCACAAGCCAGAGGCCAACAAGTTCGCCGAACATCTGGCTCACTTCCGGCGCGGTGATGAAATCGGCGCCGATCGCCTCACGTGTCGCGTAATAGCCGCGTTGCGGGTCATGCAATGCGATTGCCATGAACTGCGCGATCGAAAGCGGCCCTTGCGCCGCGATCAGCGAGGCGATGCGCCTGCCGAGCACATTCATGCGCCGGCCTGTGCCACGGGCTTTCGCCCCAGCGCGTACCAGAGGAAAAAGGCCGCCACCGCGAACATGGGAAAGGATAAGGCCTGACCCATCGAAATGGGTCCCCAGAATGGCGCATCGGGTTCGCGGAAGATCTCCACAAAGGCGCGGAAGCATCCATAGAGCAGGAAAAACACCCCCGTCATCAGCCCGGGCCGCTCGTGCCACCGGAATGTGCGAAGGCCGGCCTGCAACACGATGAAGAGAACGATTCCCTCCAGGGCCGCCTCGTAGAGCTGGCTCGGGTGCCGCGGCACATCGCCCGCGCGCGGAAAGATCATCGCCCAGGGAACGTCGGCCGGTTTGCCCCACAGCTCTCCGTTGATGAAATTGGCGATGCGGCCGAAGAACAGGCCGATGGGCGCGACGCTCGCCACAAGGTCGCCAAGGGCAAACAGCATGAGCTTGCGCCGCCGGCAGAACAGCCACAGCGCCACGGCCATGCCGATCAGCCCCCCGTGGAACGACATGCCGCCGTCCCAGGCGGCGATGATGCGGATGGGATGGCTGATGAAATCGCCGGGCAGCCCGACGCACATGCCCTGGCCCGGCGACACGCTGCAAAGTGCGACGCCGTAGAACAGCACCCAGCCCAGCCGGCCGCCGACGATCACGCCGAACGTGGCCCACACCACCAGGTCGCCGATGTCATCGGCGGTTGCGGGCGGCCGCCCCCCGAAAGGCGGATTCGTCCACAGCGATTTCTGTCGCAACATGAGGACGATGAACCACCAGCCCAGCAGAAGGCCGGCGATATAGGCCAGCGCGTACCAGCGGACGGCCAATGGCCCCAGGTGAATCAGCACCGGATCGATTTCGGGATAGGGGAGCAGAGCGAGCGGCATGCCTGACAGGTAACGAATGACCGCCGGCGAATAGACCAATCCGGGGCTCTTCTGTCACCCCCGTCTGCTATTCGCGGCTTGCCATTCGCGACTATATTAAGGCCTGAAAGGTGTTCCGTCATGCAGACAGACAATCCGTTCCTTGACGGCATGGCCCGGCTGTTCACCGACGCGGCAGGCGCGGCAAAGTCCCTGCGCGACGAAATCGATACCTTCGTTCGCCAGCGGCTGGAGAAGCTGGTCGCCGACATGGATTTCGTCCCCCGCGAGGAATTTGAAGCCGTCAAGGCAATGGCCGCCCGGGCGCGCGCCGAAAACGATGCGCTCTCCGCCCGCGTCGCCGAACTGGAACGGGCGGCAAAGACGATCGCCAAAGCGGCCAAGTGATTCATTTGACTCACGAAATCGGCGTTCGGGCTCCGAAGCTGTGAACGACGCGCCCCGAAGCTGTGGGTTGCGCGTTTATCCCATGGACACGCGGCGTGGACTCTTGTGCGACCACGAAATCTTGTGTCAGGTTGGTTCGCAACTGCTTCGCTTTGCTTCGCCCACATTGGGGAGTGTGCCGGATGTCCATCGCCCACTACGAAGAGCCCGCCCTCGCGCTTCATCCGCTCGACATGCTCGAGAAGTCGGTGGAGAACAACGGCTGGCCGTTCGAACGCAGCGGGCGGGATGAGCTGAACCTTTCGGTCAGCGGCCGCTGGTGCGACCATCATTTCTGCTTCACCTGGCGCGACGACCTGCAATCGCTGCACCTGTCATCGGCCTTCGACATGCGCGTCGCTCCGTCGCGCAAGCGCGAAGTCGCGAATCTGTTGATGACCGTGAATGCGCGCCTGTGGATTGGTCATTTCGATCTGTGGCCGGAAGACAATTCGCTCATTTTCCGCCACGCCATGATTTTCCCCGATGCGCGCGCCAGCTCCGCCCAATGCGAGGCGCTGCTCAATCTCGCCGTGGAAGCCTGCGAACACTATTACCCGGCGTTCCAGTTCGTGCTCTGGGGCGGCAAATCCGCCGAAGAGGCCGTCGCCGCGGCCATTCTCGAATGTCAGGGACAGGCCTGAGCCAAAGGCGCGCAGGCGGCATCCTTGTCATCGGCGCCGGGCACATGGGTGGCGCGCTGGTCAAAGGCTGCGTGGCCGCGAAAATCCGGCCGCTTTTTGTGGTCGAGCCCCACCCTTCGCCGCCAATCCGCGCGCTGGCCCGGGCGCGGAAGATCAGGCTGCACAAGACCGTCGATGAAATCGGCAACCGCCGCATTCGCGCCTGCGCAATCGCGCTGAAGCCGCAAGTGCTGAAAACCGAAGCGCCGAACCTGAAGCCGGTTGCGCGATCCGGCGCGCTGATGCTCTCCATTGCGGCAGGCACGCGCATCGCGACGCTCGCCAAAGCATGGGGCAGGGGCGCCCGCATTGTGCGCGCCATGCCGAATACGCCGGGCGCCGTGGGCAAGGGGATCAGCGCCATCTTTGCGCCCCGGAATATCGGGCCGGCCGATCGAAGGCTGGCCGTCATGCTTCTGTCAGCCCTCGGCCAGACAATCTGGGTCCGTGAGGAATCGCTGCTCGATCCGGTGACCGCCGTTTCCGGTTCCGGCCCCGCCTATGTGTTCCTGATGGTCGAGGCGTTGGCCGCCGCCGCGGAACAACAGGGCCTGCCGCGCGCCGACGCCATGTCGCTTGCCCGCGCCACCGTTATCGGCAGCGGCGCGCTGCTGGATGCCGACCCTCGCGACGCGGCCGAACTCCGCAAGGCCGTCACAAGCCCGCATGGCACCACCGAAGCTGCACTTGACATT